>OGXR01000106.1_pt1 | contig 60758 bp, 50 predicted proteins | sample 1576331 | NCBI WGS metagenome assembly OGXR01 (sample SAMEA3541473, study PRJEB24748) | human gut metagenome | biome: human gut; feature: human-associated habitat; material: faeces | place: China | collected 2012 | reverse complement strand
TATTGCTAATATTGCTATAACTGCTAATAATTCTATCAACGTGAATCCACTTTTTTTCATATTTCTCGCTCCTTCTATTTATACTATATATCTATTATACCCTCCCCCCTATGTTTGTCAAGAGAACGTATGTTCTTTTTAAAAAAATAAACTTTTTTGTATTAAAGTTTATTATATTGTATTTCTTTTTTGTGTTTATTTAATCTTTTTATAAGTGTTTTGCATGAGTGTAAATCTTCTTCTTTTATCTTTAAAATATCTAATAATTCTTCACTGCTATATTTGCCTAATGAACTTAGGAAAAAGCTTATATTTTCTTTAGTATATTTTGGATCTTCTTTATAATGTTCACATAATTCTATTCCTGTAGTCGCTCCATACGAATAAATTAGTGCATTAATTAGTGTGGTTTCATCTTTAGATACTATTTTGTCAATTTTATCCATTTTACATAGTTCTAAAACTTTTTTAAATCTGTTTTCTATATATTTTAGATACATGTTTTCACTTAATATAGCATCTTCTTTATTTATGTTGTTCTTTTTTAAGTAATCTATAAATAATATTTCTAGAAAAAGTGAAAATGTTTCTGTTAAGTAATTATTATTAAATGAATAAAATCTGTCAAGTGATTCGTTATTAAATAATCTATATGTATAAGCATGTCCTAGTTCATGAATTAATGTAGCTAAATCATCTACGCTACCATGATTATTTATTAAAATATAACTATTTTTTAATATTGGAATATAACATGTAAAATCTGTTTTTTTTAATTTTTTTGTATCCATATCTATATATCCATCCATATTCATAAATAGTTCATACATATTTGAATCATATGAATTTAAGAAATCTCTTATTATATCTATTCTATCTTCTTTTTTTAATTTTGTTTTGGGAATACTTAAGTTTTTTAAATCTATTTTTGAATATATATCTATTATTCTTTTTGAATATTCTTTATGAATTTCATTATTTCTTTTAAATTCTTCTAACAGTATTGATAAATAATCAAATTTACCAATTTCTTGTAATTCATAATTTTTATTTCTTGGTATTCTATATAAAGAAACAGATGATGATAGTATTTCATATATATCAATTAGATGACATAAACTTGTATCATATTTAATATACTCCTCTAATGAATTAATTTTTCTCATATTTTCTAAATTTGTTTTTATTTCTTCTTTTATTTGTTTTTTATTTATTATCAAAGTGCATCACCTAGGAAGTATTATATATCAATTTAATTGAAAATAAAAGTTTGTTTTTTATTTATAAAATAAAGAAGAAATCCTTTTGGGATTTCCCTTAGCTATTTTTTTAGATCTTCGATTGCACTCTCTATTTTTGGCTTAATATTTTTCATGGTTCTTTCTAATGTACCATCTTTGTATTTAAGGTATCCATAAACTGCCATACCACCTAAAAGAGTACACATTATACATTTCTTACAATCCAATTTAATCACCTCTAATAGCTTTGGTATTATAAAATACCATTATTATTATTTACAACTATTTAAAAAGTTATACTATTTATAAGCATTTCTTTTAGTAATGTATTTCTTTCTTCCATTAATTTAGAAGTTCCATATATAAATGCTTCTTTTTCTCCTACAAGTGTTAGTGATTTTTTTGCTCTTGTTATTCCTGTATATATAAGTTTTCTATAAAGCATTCTTTTAAAAGATGTATCCATAGGCATAATAACTACATCAAACTCACTTCCTTGTGCTTTATGTATACTTATTGCATATCCAAGTTTTAAATCTTCAAAGTTTTTCTTATTAAATTCAACTATTATTCCATCAAAATTAATTATTGCTTTTACATTATTATTTGTTTTAGTAATACTATCTATTACTCCAATATCACCATTGGATATTTCTAAATCATTTAAATTTTTTGTTTGTAATACTTTATCCCCTTCTCTAAATATTACATCGTTAAATTCAAATTCATCTTTGTTATCGCTTTTTGGATTAAATATTTCTTGCAATTTGTTATTTAAATTATCTATACCATTTACTCCTCTATACATAGGTACTAAAACTTGTAATTGGTGATAATTATATCCTTTTTCTAAACCAATTTTGCATAATTCTTTTATTACTAATTCTATTTGTTCTTTTTTTGCTTCAATGAAATTATAATCTGATCTTTTATTAGTAAAATCATTTTTTATAATTCCTTCTTTTATATCGTTTGCTAAATTTATTATATATGAATCTTCTTTTTGTCTATATAACTCGTTTAATTTTACTACTGGTATTACATCACTATCTATTAAATCTTTTAGTATATCTCCTGGTAATACACTTGGAAGTTGATTATAATCTCCTACTAATATTAATTTGACATCATCAGTAAGTCCTTCTAATAAGCTATTAAATAAAAACATATCTATCATAGATGATTCATCAATAATAACTAATTTTACATCGCTTTTGTTATATTTGTTTATTTGGAATGTATCTGTTTCTTTATCCCATTTTAAAAATTTATGTATAGTTATTGCTCTAAAGTTAGTAGCTTCTGTTATTCTTCTTGCTGCTCTTCCTGTAGGTGCTAGTAAAATTGCATCTTTAAAAAGTCCCTCATTTGTTAGTTTATTTATTTGTTTATATAATTCTACTATTCCTTTTATAATAGTAGTTTTTCCTGTTCCTGGTCCTCCTGTAATAATATTTATTTTATTTTCAAGGGATGTAATTATTGCTTTTTCTTGTTGTTTGTTATAATCTATTTCAAAAATATCTTCAAGCATTTTAATATATGAATCTGTATTGTTTAATTTAATTGGTTCTTTTTTTGCTAGAATGGATATTTTGTTTGAGATTGATACTTCTATATCATATATATCTTTTAGAATATATTTATCATCTAATATTATTATTTTTCCTTTTTTATTTAAACTTAATACATAATATTCAAAGTTATTTATATCAATGTTTATATCTAAATGTTTATAACATCTTAAATATATTTCATTGAATGATGAATAAGTGTTTCCACTTGTTAAACACAAATCATACATCGAATATAAGATACATGCTTCTATTCTTCTTTCATCTTCTTTATTAATTCCTAATTTGACTGCTATTCTATCTATTGTTAAAAATCCAATACCTTTTACTTTATTTATTACATCATATATATCATTTTCTATAATATTAATTGTATTTTCTTTATAAATTTCATATATTTTTACTGATTCATTTACACTGAAGCCCTTTTCTTCTAAGTATAATATTGTTTTATAGCTTAATTGTTCGTTATATAAAATATCATATATCATCTTTGCTTTTTCTTCTTTTAAAGATGGTATAAGTAATAAATTATTGTAATCTTCTAAAATAATATCTAGTGTTTTATCACCAAATTTTTCAACTATTTTGGTTGCTGTTTTTAGTCCAATACCAGGAAACATACCAGATGATAGGAATGAAATAATACTGTTTTTTTCTTCTGGAATTAATTTTTCATAATAGGAAACTTTATATTGAAATCCATATTTAGGGTGTTGTGTTGGTTCTCCATAAAACTTATATTCTGTGTCATTTAATAATTCATGAAAATTACCACTAAATGTTATTGATTTATTAAGATAATATTCTAACTCTTTATCGTTTGTTTCTCTTATTTTAAATACTCCTACCATAAAACCATTATTCGTTTTATAAAATATTTCTCTTACTGATCCCTTTATATATGAATTCATAATTCCTCCTATTTTTTTAATTTTACTAGTGTCATTCCTTCATTAAAATAACATATTTTGTATTCTAAAACATATTTGTTTATACTTAATACTTGTTTTGTTGCTTCCTTTAATTTACCTGATCCTTTTCCGTGTATAATAGCTATATATTCATTTTTCATTTTTACATTATCATTTATAAAATCATTAATAAATATTTTTGATATATCTATTGATTCTCCATGTAAATCTAGTGTTGGTAATTTATCTATATTTAAAATTCCTTCTAACATATATTTCACCTCTACAATTATAACACTTTCATTATAAATTAAAAAGGAAACTTTATTGTTTTCCTTTTAATAAATATTCTTTTATTGCTTTATATGGAAGTAGTGCACATTTTTTTCTACTTGGTTGTTTATATATGTCATTATATACTATAGCTTCTCCTAATAATTCTTCGTTATATTCTTTTTCATCTATCATATTTTCATATTCTTTTATTATACTTAAACATTCTTCTTTTGTTTTTCCAATAAACATTTGTAGCATTATAGATGTAGAACTTGTAGATATAGCACAACCTTCCCCATCGAAATGAATATCTTCTACTATATCATTGTTCATTTTAATATCTATATCAAAGTTATCTATGCAAGATTCATTATTTGCACTTACTCTGTCGTAAGATGGATCATTTATTAAGCCCTTGTTAAATGGTTTTTCGTAATTATCTAAAATTATTGTTCTTTTAATATTATTATCCATTCTTTTGTCCTTCTTTCGTTAAAAATTATTTTTATCACTGTTCCTCATAACTTTTTTTTATTTTATTATAAATAGTATCAATTCTATAATTACAGTTTATATTATATCATGTATACTTTAGGTTGTAAATTAAGGAAGTATTATATGTTTTAGTTCTTAATCTGATAATTTAGAAAATAACATTTTATATTATTTTTTATATGAACATGGATGTTTTAAATACCAATCTCTGTATTCTTTTATTTTATTTTTTGCCTCTTCATAATCTTCTGCAAATTCTATTAATTCCATTGCTACGCCTGATAATCTAACTTTTTTTAATGCAGTTAATTCTATTTGATTTAATCTTTGTTTTGTTAAACCATATAATTTACTCAATTTTTCACACGATTGTGACTCGCAACCACATAACCCAAATCTTAGTATCAAAACTTCTATTTCTCTATCATCAAGTTTTGCTCTTTTTAACATATTTATTAAGTTTGACTTTAAGTAACGTTTTGCTACTACATCTTCAATTGAATCACTCGTATCTTCGATTTTATCTATAATCATATCATCTGATTTATCGCTAATTTCATTATAAATACTTATTTCAACTGGTTTATATTTTATAAATCTTTCTACTTCTTCTTTTGTCATATAACATGCATCTGCAACTTCTTCTAGGGATGGTAATCTACCTAGTTTATGGCCTAGTTCCTCTTCTTTACTTCTAATTTTTTTTACTTTTGAACTTATATAATTTGTTGTTTGGATATTTTCTGCTTTCGTTTTAATAAAATCTCTTATATACTTTTTTATCCAACAAGTTGCGTATGTACTAAATTTATATCCTAGTGAAATATCATATCTTTCTATTGCAGTTATTAAACCAAGATTACCTTCTTGTATTAGATCTAGTCTATCTATTCTTTCTGATTTATATTTTTTTACTATACTTACTACTAATTTAAGATTTCTTTCAATAAGTATATTTTTCGCATTAATTTCTCCGTTTTTAAATCTTATAAACAAATCTCTTTCTTCATCTTCGTTAAGAATTGGTACATTTATATCTTTTAAATATAGTGAATAAGAATCACAAGAGCTTTCTTTTTTATAGTTTTTTTCTATTCTTTTATTAAGTTTTTCTCTTATTTTTTCTTCAAACTCTCTTGTAAAAAGCAATACATTTTCTTTATCTTGATTACTTGTTATTTCTCTTACAGTTTCATAAAAACATTCTTCGCTTATTCCAAACATTTTATATTCATTATACAAGTTTGTAATCAAATTAATCGTATCCATATTAATTCCCCCAATCAAAGTACGATTATTATATATTATATTAAGTATTTTTGCAAATAGTATACTTTTATTCTTTACTCATAAAACATTCTTTTTCATGTGAGTATATAAAGCCAGTGGCTTGTAAATATGAATAGATAATTGTTGATCCGACAAATTTCATACCTCTTTTTATTAAATCTTTTGAAATAGAATCTGATAAATCGTTTGTCGTTTTGTTAGTTTCTTTTAATATTTTATTTTTTGTAAAAGTCAGTAAGTATTTATAAAAACTTCCATATTCATTTTGAATATTTTTAAATATTTTTGCATTATTAATACTTGCATTTATTTTTAGTTTATTTCTTATAATTTTATCATTGGACAATAATTCTTTTATTTTTCTTTCATCAAAATTTATAATTTTATCTATATCAAAGTTTTCATAAGCTTTTTTAAAATATTTTCTTTTGTTTAAAATGCACTCCCAAGATAATCCTGCTTGAAAAGATTCTAGTAATAGCATTTCAAATAAATATTTATCATCAAAATTAGGTATGCCCCATTCTTTATCATGATATTCTATATATAAAGAATTATTTAGATTACACCATTTACATCTTTTCATAATGCAGTACCTTTTTTTGGAACAAAGTATTTACTTATATCATTTTTTTCATGTGTTAAAAGAGCAACTTTATTTTTAATTCCTCCTCCATAACCTGTTAAACTTCCATTAGTTCCAACTACTCTATGACAAGGTATAATAATACAAATTGGATTTGAACCAACCGCACCACCTACTGCTTGACTAGACATTCTCTTAATTTTTCTTTTTTCTGCTATGATTTTTGATATATCGTTATATGTTATTGTTTTACCAAATGGAATAGTATTCACTATATCAACGCATTCTTGTCTAAATGGTGTTAAATTATTAATTTTGTATTTTGGTGTAAAATCTGGATTTTTACCACTAAAATAAATATCTAACCATTTTCTTGTTTCTTTAAAGATTGGTAATTCTTTTTCTTTGCAATTAACAATCTGCTTATTTTCGTCTTTTGAGCCAATAAAACATAATCCTGTTAAATATTCCCCATCACTATTCATTAATATATCATCAAACTCACTTGGGGTTTTGTATAGCCATTTATAAATCATTATTTCCTCCTATTCATTAATTATTATAACTATTAGTTTATCATGTTTTAAAATATGAAAAAAGAATTTTTAATAAATTAAATAGAATCATAATATATGGTAAATATAAAAATTTACAAAATTAAAACTACTCTCCAATTAAACTGAAAGTAGTTTTTATATTATCTCTAATAGTCCGAGTATTAATACCTGGTGCCACAAGGAAAGAAGTAAAACAACTTCTAATTATCTGTGTTTATTAAAACCATCATTTAAATCATTCATCATATTAAAATCAAAGTCATATATTGGTAAACAAATTCCATACTTATTCTGAATACTATTTATATATTCAATACATTTGCTTGGAGCTATTATTCCTTTAAAATTATCAATAGAAACAAACCCACTTTCTGTAGTTATTTCAAAAGAAATATCAGGATGTTGTTGTAAATCAATATTTGTTCCATCAATTATAAAAAATATTACGTTATGGTTAAATGGAAGAAAATAATAAAAGTAATCTGATAATAATCTCTTTTTGATTTCTGTGGTAGATGGATTAAAAAAAGATATTCTACTTTCAGGTGTATCTCTTGATCCACTAACTTTTCCAGATACATTTATTCCTAATTCTTTTAATTTTTGTAATGACATTAGGCCACCATTTTTGATTATTGATTCAAATTTAAAATATGTTTCCTTATCACTAATATCTCCAATCCCATGCGTTAATAGTTTATTTTCTGATAAATAACAATACATTTTTTCGTTCATAAATTTCCACCATATTTCAATACATTTGCATAATGGTTAAGTCATTATGCAAGTGTGTTTCTAAATTAACTCAATTCAATTTATATATATGAATATTTTATCATAAATTTAAACATATTAAAACTCGAACTATAAAAGGTTCGAGTTGCATATCAATTTGGTGGGGCGTTAGGGATTCGAACCCTAGACCCACTGATTAAGAGTCAGTTGCTCTACCAACTGAGCTAACGCCCCAACAATGTGTTAACAATCAAACACAATCAATATTATACCATATATTTTTAATTTGTAAATAAATAAAACAAAATTTATTGAAAAAAATAATTCTTTATGTTATCATCTAAATATAAGGAAGGTAAAACATATGAAAAGCAAATCAAAAAAAGAAGATAAAAATCTAGTAATGCTATGTATCTACATAGGACTTGCAGGTACACTTACCATTTTAGCAATATATTTCTTAACTAAATATGTATTTTAGAGAGCACACTCTCTATTTTTTATTATTTTAATATATAATATATTACTCTCTTATATATAATAGATATGGTTGATATATCATTTATAGACTATAGGCTATAAATGACACTCTAAGATAATAGCTTAGAGTGAACATTAAAAACAATATTTTTCTTTTACAAATTATAGTAATAAAATTGACTTTTAAGTACGCATTTGCTATAATTTATATGATAGGTAATGGTGATAAAATATGAAAAAAATCGGAATTAAAGATAAAAGTTTTTGGCTAATCTTAAGTTTAAGTATAATAACTTTAATAATTCTAACAGTAGGAGTAATCTTTCTAACAAGAAAATCCTCTAAAGAATTTTATAGTGCAGGATATATTATAAATAGTACTGCCACAAAAAGCGACAAATATTACTTTAACGATAATACAGTCTATAAAGAAAATGTATTTAATGAATATACATTTAAAGATGTAGACAACAAAGAAGTAGCCACTAGTAAAGAAAACTTCATTCACTATTTAGATGAATCATTATCATTTATGAAAAATGGAGTAATTCTAGATTTAGATAACTTTAATCAAAAACTAGTACCATACTATAATGTTACAGATAAAGTAATCCTAAAATATAGTAATGGCGGTTATATAGTAGAAACAGCAGATAAAACTTTAATATTTGGAAATCTACTAGGTAGAATAACAGATAATAAATATATAGTTATTGGTAACGATATAAGAATAAAACTAGCGGGTAACGAAGAACCAGTAAAAGGAAAATACTTTGAACTATTATTTGTTGAAGATGGTATTGTCAAAGTAGAAAACAATGAAGGAAGTTATCAAACCACTACCGAAGGAACAACAATCTTTGCTGGAGATAAAATAAAAATAGAATTAGGTAGCAAAAAAGTCTTCTATGACGAAGAAGAAAAACTAACTCTTGATGAAATGACTATTGATGGTAACGAAAACATTAATTTAGATACCTCAAAAGTAAAAGATAATAAAGATGGAAATGGTTCAGGAGATGGTACAGACAGCAATACACCTAATGATAACAATAACCCTAATAATAATAATCCAGGAAATAATACCGACAATCCTAGTGATAATACTGGTAATGGCACAGATGGTAAAGATAACAACACCACTGAAATAAGAAAAGAAGTATCAGTAGACTTAGTAAAAGCACTATTAGATATCAACAGTCTAAATGCCACAATTCAAGTTATTGACACAGCAAATCAAATAAAAGGAAACTTAATTTTAACATTATATGATGTAGATAATGCTGAAACAGTATATACAAAAATATTACTAACATCATCAGATCTTCAAGAAGTAGCAGTTACCTCACTATCACCAAATACTAACTATTATATGTCAATAAAAGATTCAGATAACTATGAATACTTATCAAGAAACTTTAGAACAGATAACTTAGAATTAAGTTTAAAAAGAGAAATGGTAACTACAAGCTCAGTTACATATTCCGTAGATTTTAGCAGTGATGAAAACATAAAATCCGCTAAAGTAACTCTAAAAGATAGTGAGAATAACATAATAAATAACCACACCTTCATAAATGGTGAAGATGAAGAATTTACATTTAGTGGTCTAACAAAAAACACTTCATACAAAGTAATTCTAGATGAAGTACTATTCAAAAATACCAATTACTCTAAGGTATACACAATAAACACATCGGTTAAAACATTAAAAGCAAAACCATCTCTTGGAGAAGTAAATGTAAAATCAAATGAAGAAAGCAAAACATTTGAACTATCAATGGAAAAGCCAACAGATGAAGATGAAAGCATCTCAAATTATATTTATAAAATATACGATTTAGATACTATAACTGAAGAAAATGTAGATACCTTAACCCCAGTATACACATTTAGTACAGTAAATTTAAAAAATGAAATATTAAAATTAGGTGAAAACAATTTAGCCTCAAACAAAAATTATGTTTATAAAGTAACAGTAAGATACTATGATAATTATAAAGAAAATGAAATAGATTCAGTATTAAGCAGTCCCTTCATTATCGCTGGTTTACCTTCAGTAACTTTCGAAGAGAAAGAAGTAGACTTTAACTCAATGCATTTATTACTAACATTAAAAGATGAAGGCTGCACAATACCGGGAAGAAGCTGCTACCAAGGAGATCCTTCTGATAAAAGTGATATTTACATAACTTATAAAGGAGCCAATGACAAAGAAAGTAAATATATAAACAACATTACATTCGATCCAGAAACATTAACTTATGATTTAAGAGTATCAGGATTAACAGAAAATAAAGATTATAAGTTTGAAGTATGGGGGAATTATGATTTATACAATGGCAAAGGATTACAAGTAAATAAACCATTAGGATCTGCAATAATAACTACTGCCGGTATAGAAAACCTTACTATGTCAGAATGGACTCTAAATAACTATTCTAACGAATTACCAATATCAGTAAATACAAAATTAACTGTAACCAAACCAAGTAGTACAATAATCGATAAACTAGACTCCTTCAAAATAAATCTTTATAAAGGAAGCGAAGTTAAAAAAGAAAATCTTTTAGGTAGTTATCCTGTTGAGGGAAATACCAACATCAAATCAAATTATTACAATAAATCATTCAATATTAATTCAAGTCAGTTTGGTATAACAGATATAAATAATCTAAGAGAAGTATCAGGTGGAAAATTAAATAGATATTACACTATAGAAGTAGCAGATGCTTATGATGCTGATAAGACAAATCAGTTCAAAATTCAAGATAACATATTTATATATGAAATACCAGCAATACTTCTACTTGAAGATGAAGTGTCTTCTCCTGAAGTAATTGTTGAAGAAATAACTAAAAAGCAAGCCCAATCTGGAGAATATGGTGATTTTAACGAATTAGGAATAAACAAAAATCTTTCATCAAATACCGTAGTAGGTTATAAAGTAACCGCTAACTTCGATAAGAAGAAAGTAGAATCATATTTTCAAGGAGATAATCCAATCAAAGAGTTAAACTTCTATGCCAATATGGATGGTAAAGTAATAGAAAAGAAAACCATAAACTTCGCTGAAGAAGAAAATTATACTATATATTTCTTCCTAAAAGATGGAACAGATTACAACACTGTAGATACAGAATTAAGAAGAGGTAATAACTATACCTTCTCAATAGATTTAAGTTTAGATACAAATAACGATAAAGAAATAGATACTAATTATCCAAGTAAAAAACCAACTAGTGAAACCATAACAAGTATTAAAGAAGAACCAAAAATAAAAATGTATATTGATAGTAGTACTTCAAACTCTATAACCTACAAGTATATAGTAGTAGATTATGATAATGCCTTGGTAAAAGAAGAAGATAAATATCTAATACATTACACAGTAGGAGAAGATTCCACTGAAGAATATACTACTGAAATATCAAATACCGCTAGTATGGAAACTTTTACACTATCAAATCTAACTAATGAAACCATCTATAATATATATTATAATAAAGCACTAAATAAAAAAGAAAAACCAAGTGCTATCAGCTTTAAATACTACTTTGATGGCTACCATAATGCCAGTAAATATGGACTTAGTTACATACTAAAATATGATGAATTTGATAATGAATTAACCCTAAGATTAAATAATAATGATTTCTTAGATAGAGTTTCAGCATATCTAGTAACCTTAACTTCAGGTTCACTAAAATATGAGGAAGTAATAACAACCCCATTAGAATGTGGTACAGAAGAAGAACCAAGTAAATGCATAAAAATAGATTATGCTAATATAAAAGACTTTAAAGGAAAAGATATAACAGTAAAACTAGAGGCCTTCTATGACACAGGTTATGTAGGCTTTGGTAGCAAATCATTACTTGGAGATTACTTTACTTCTCGTGGACTAATAGATGATAAAAATGCAAGTAATATAGGATTTATATTACAAGAAATAGGTAATACCAAAGGAAAATACTATTACATATATAAAAATTCAAATAATAAAGTAGAGTCAATAATAAGTGATACACCAAATGGAATATTTGGAATAACACCAACTATATATACTGAAAGTCATAAACAATCAAGTTTATCTACTACTAATGTTGTAGATATCATAAATAAAAGTTTCATAAATTATGGCGAAGTATCCCTAAATTCTGATATAGATGTTTTAACAAATGGTATTAAACTAAAGAGTCATAACATATTCATAGCCCCTAAAGTATTAGACAAAACCGAAATACAAACAACAAATAATAAATTTAAGTTTAACAGTATCATTCCAAAAGTTGATACAAAATTAACACCGCTAATAAATGGAGCAATAATTAATATAAACTTATCAATAGACACTGACACTTTAGAAACAGACTATGTAAAAATAGACGGAAAATATATGTTTTATATAGATATTTATACTAAAGATGAAGAAGGTGAACTAGTGTTCGCAAAATCAGTATCAACGGATTATGAACATTTAACAAATATTTCTTTCGCAGGCCTAAATCCAGATAGCACATACTATTATAAGATCTCCGCATATATGAATGGAAGAGATGAAAAAACACCATTATTTGCTTTAGGTAAAAACGGCTATATACAATATTTAAATACTCTAAAGACATTAGGAAAAGATGATATTTTCAAAAATATTGAGTACTCACACAAATCAACAAAAGGTGAAACAGTATATAGTGAAAGAACATTAAATATAACAACAGGTCTAAAATCAAAAGAAAACTTCAATGTAAGATATGAATTATATGATCCTGAAGGCAACTTGGAAAAATGGGGCGGAACAGTATTAAACAAAGATATAACAAACAAAAATAATGCAATATTTACTGCCGATATTACAGGTAATGACTTCGTTTTTGGAGGAGATTATCATAGATTAGTAATAACTGCAGTAACAACAGATGACGAACCTAAAGAACTAGAATTATACAATGACACACTAAAAGCAACAACATTATTTGGCGAACTAAAAGAACCAAACATAGTTCTATACCAAAGTACCGGAATAGACAAAATATCCGGAAATTATGATTATTACATTGACTATAATATAAATATCGAAGATACAGATAGAGTAATAAAAGATGGAAAATTCTATGCGGAACTTAAATATTCTCCACAAGAAAAAGTCTGTCCAAATGAAGAAGATTGTAAATTAGAAATAGATTTATATAACTTAAAATGCAATTCAAATGGTGCTAATAGTAAAATAGCCTCATGTACCATAATTGAAAACAAAGTAAATAATACATTTACACTAAAAGTTAGATATGCATCTTTAAAACCTAATACTGAATACTATATTTCCACAAGTGCTAATATATATCGTAATAATGTTTCATTAGACACCAAAGAAGAAGTAGTAAAATTTGGAGCATTTCAATATACAAAAAGTGAACTTGGTTTTTCAATAGGAGATCCATATTTAACAGCAGTAGGAAATAATTTAATATTAAAGTTTAAAGGTGCAACAAATAATATTAAAGAATCAATAAAAGGTATCAAATATAATCTTTATGTCAACAGACAATCGGAAATAAAACTAGATTCAAATGAAAAAGGATTAATACCAAGTATGACATCAAATTTAGTAAAAGATGCTATAAATTACGGGGACATTATATATAAAGTAGATAAAGATAATTACCCATATATTGAGATACCAATACCTGACGGAGTTAAAATAGGAACAAACAACGATTTATATGTAAGATATTACTATGAAGATAATGGTGAACTACTAATGCTGTCAATAAACGGGACTACGACTCATAGGTATCAAGTTGGTACTGGTGATAACTAAGAAAGGAAGTAATTATGAGAAAATATGATATAAAAAATAAGAGAAACATAGGAATAATTATAGGGATTTCAATTATAATTATTATCATGTTTTTTCTAGTTATAAAGTTCTTCTTATCATTAAACAAAGAAGAATACATTGTATCAAAAGGAAATATCGTTTTTGATAAAGATAAAACCACTATAAAACTAAATAGTGAAGGAAAAATAAAAACAAAATGGAAAGGAGAGTATTACCTAACATACGATGGCAAAGACTATGAGTTAGGTAATACCGCCCTTGCCTTTAACGAAGAAACAACTGAAATAAAACTATATGGAAGATATTATGAAATCTCCAGTGGTAGTGAAATAAACATAACAAGTAATGAAACAACAATAAAAAACTCATTACTTACTAAGTTCTACAAACTAGCAGATCGCAAATACCTTATCATCGATAAAGAAATAAAGTCTGCAGATAACCTTTTATCAACAACCGATTTCCTACTAGTAGAATTAGATAAAGCCGGAAATGCAACACTTACTAATCATAAAGTAAATTTAAAAACATTTTCCGAAACACAAATAATTACTTCTAACTATACATTTGATATAGCAACCGAAATATTGACCTATGGAAGCGACAAAATAGATCTAAAAAAGATTATTGGTTCTAGTAATAATTACACCAAAGAAGATTTAATTCCAGACGAAAGCAAAAATATCAATGACAATGTTACTAACATAGGTACAAATGGTAATAATGGAAATAATACAACTGGTGGAAATGATGGAAACAATACCGGTGGCAATGGAAATACAACCGGAGGAAACGGAGGCACCACCATTGAAGAAATTAAAAAAGCCACTAAACAGACATCAGTAGTATCAGTAACATCCACAGTAAATAAAATTATTATAGACTATGTAATCTACGATCCATATAAAGAATACACATCAGTCTATATGGAAGTACAAAAAGAAGATTCAGATAAAGTAGAAGTAATATATCTAAATGCAAACAACACAAGATACGAATTAAAAGACATATTACCAAATACCAAATACAATCTAAAATTCAAATATACGGCTACTGAAGAAGGACAAACTATTATAAAAGAATTTTCCAATACCACCATATCCACACAAAAACCAAAACTATCATTGAAAGTAACCAGAACAAGAGCGGGTGAGATAACATATGTCATAACAACAGATAATAGTTATAAATTAACAAAAGCAGATCTAGTAGTTACCATAAAAGATAGCAAAACAGGTGAAACAAGAAAAAAGACAATATCTGATGTATCAATTGATAGCAAAGAAAAAATAGTCAAACTAGACAAAATGACAGATGGCGATATCATCGAATTAAAATTAATAAATGTCAAATCAGAGGATACCATCATCAAAGGCATTACCGCTAGTGATAAATTCATATATTAGGGAGGTACAATGAAACAGTTCATAAAAGAAAAATATAATATCTTAATACCAGTCTTTCTTGGAGTAGTAATACTAATAGCCCTATTCCTATATGGAAGAGAATATCGAAATAATAGATATGCCTATGAAAAAGAACAAGATGTTTACCAGTACTTCTCAAAAAACAAAATAGAATACAAAGCCACTATCAGTAGAAATAGAAAAGATGTCGTATTAGATATCAAAAGCAAAGACTTTAACGTCAGCCTAGATAGCACACCAATATACATAAAAGATAGTGATAAAGTAATATTTCCTAAAGAAATGAGTGCTGTCTTTCCAATAAAAGATAGACAGTATGCAGTAAATGCCCTAACAGAAATATACAAAAAAAATGACTTATATTACCTAAATCAAAAAGGAATAAATAAGTCATTCGATTATATGTTCCTATATGATGGTAAAGACCTATATTTCTTTATCGATACCGTAACACTAAAAGTGGGAGATAAAGAAATAACCCTAAGTCCAATGTCATATATAGATTGTTCATATCTAAACCTATTATCATATTATGATAAAGAATCCGATACATACGAAATAATAGAATTAAATAACACCAACAGTTCAGTACTAGTAGAAACAAAATATATGACTATCGATGTGTCCGGTGATGAAATAATATATAAAGACGATTTCACAATGTTAATAAATAATTTCAGTTCACTACCAAAACTAGTGGACAACATAGAAAATAGCGGAGCTTCAAATTAAGCTTCGCTATATATTTTTTTATCAAAATTATGCGTACCATCATTAAGTTCTTCCAAAGTCTTTGTAGTTATCAAGAAATAAGTATCTCTATTAATATTAGTCTCACTAATAGGATCATCCCAAGTCAAATCCAAATGATACCATTTACCATCTAAATAAACTAAATTCCAAATATGTTCATCATTACTAATCTTATAATTAATAATATTAAGTTTATCAAGAAAGATAGCCATTGCATCAGCATAACCATTACAAGTACCATATCCCTGTATCAATACCCCATAAGCCGTATTAGATTTATAAGTAGTATCATTCTTATTATTATACTTAAGTTTATCATATTCAGCATTGTCAATAATAAAATCATGAATAATCTTAATTTTCTCTCTAGTAGGAGTACTATTAGTAATCTTCTCACTAATAACCTTATCAACTACTTTATTAATTTCCTCAATTTCCTTATCAGTATAAGCCTTGTTAACACTAATGCCAATCTTATAATCACCACCATAAGTAAGTTTAATATTATTAGAACTATTATAAGGATGAACAAAGTTATTCAAAATAGAAATAACATCCTTAAATTCCTCACCATCATTACTCGTAAGTCTATTAATATCATTACTATATGATGTATAATCTCTATCAATATATCTTTCCAAATAATCAGAACCACTATTAATAGCATAATACACAAAATCAATAAAGTCCTTCTTATTTATTATACCAGTACCAGTATAATTATTAACATATTCAAAATTATCTTCAAGATAATAATCATTAACTTTAACATTAGTACTAGAATAATTCTTATTTACCGAATATTCATAGTACTTATAAATAATATCTTTTCTAAAAAAAGCACCAGCAGTAACAGTACAAATAGCTATAGCACCAACTGCAATAATTAGTTTACCACCTTTTTTTTCTTTTTTCATCTATTCACCTCTCTTAAATTCATTATACCATTTAAAAACTATGTGGTAAAGTTAAAAATAGTACTTTTTCAAAATATTTTACCAACTTTTCTAATTCCCACTTAAGCCTGTAGTCTTAAGTGGAACAAGGAAGCCTAAATAGTCTTCCTTGTTTCAAATTTTATTCATTATCACATAATTAATACTTGCTATAAATCTAAGAATTGTTGGTAATAATAAAATAATTTAAAAAAAATTTCGAAAAAATGGCAAAATTAGATATCAAATCTTGTATATAAGTATGAGAGGATAAAAAAGGGAGAAGGGAGGAGTATGACATAAACTAATCAAAAATAAAAAGAATACTTAGGAGAATCAAGAAAGGAAAGAAGAAATAATGGTAAAAGAAAAATTAAAGGTAAAATCTAATATATATGTTTTGCAATGTGGCTCTTGAAAAGTGCAAAAAACTTGTGTATAATGTAAATGTAACTATTTTACCCAATGATTATCATAATGATATCAAAAGATATATATAATGCTTATAAATTACTTGATAATAATATACTAAGTACTAAAGAAAAAGATAGGAAATTGCATTAATAGTTTATAATATTTAAACACAAAAATGTACGGTAGTTCGTATCGGAGTTTATGTCTGTGGAAGACTCTAATTACAGAGTTTATGGAGCAGAAATCGCATCACTGCGAAGTGATGTAAACAATTATATTTGTTTTTTATTTTAAATTATCTATACTTATTATTCATTATTTGGTATAATAAAAAAGAAATATGGAGGTAATAGACATGGAAGTAAATTATAGAAACCCAAAAATATACTTATTAAGTGGAAAAGCTAGACACGGTAAAGATACAATAGCTGGATACCTAAAAGAATTCTACGAAAAAGATGGCAAAAAGGTTATCTTTTCACGAGCGGGCAAATATATAAAGTTCTATGCCATGGAGATGACTGGTTGGGATGGCAGTGAAGAAACCAAACCAAGAACGTTGCTTCAGGAGTTAGGCACAGATGTAATAAGAAATAAATTAAACAAAGCAGAAATGTTTATAGATAGGCAGATAGATGATATAGAAATATACTCATATTTTTATGATGCTATCATTGTTCCAGACATCAGATTACCAAGAGAAATAGATAGTATCAAGGAAAAGTTTGATAATGTAGTAACTATCAAAGTAGAAAGAATTAATTTTGAAACCAATTTATCAGGTAAAGAACAAAAACATAGTACAGAGACTGCCATGGATAGTTATGAAGATTTTGACTACGAGATAACAAATGATACACTAGAAAAACTAAAAGAAGATGTATATAAGATATACCAGGAGGAAACCAAATGAAAAAGCTAAAAGGTAATGAAATAATAAATATGTACTTAAATTTCTTTGGAGAAAGAGGGCACACAATAATAGAGTCAGCCTCACTTATTCCCAAAGATGATCCGACAGTACTTTGGATAAATGCCGGTGTAACACCATTAAAAAAATATTTTGATGGAACAATCGTACCAAAAAACAAAAGATTAACTAGTTGTCAAAAATGTATTAGAACAGGAGACATTGAGTCAGTTGGACACACAGCTAGACATCATACCTTCTTTCAAATGCTGGGTAACTTCAGCATCGGCGACTATTTTAGGGAAGAAGCCATCACTTGGGCTTATGAATTACTTACTAGTCCTAAATACTTTGATATAGATAAAGATAAATTATATGTAACAGTGTATACTTACGATGATGACACTTACAACTTATGGTTAAAATTAGGAATAAAGAAAGATCATTTAGTAAGGTTAGATGGCAATTTCTGGGAAATAGGTCCAGGACCATCAGGCCCTGATACCGAAATTTTCTACGACAGAGGAGAAAAATATGATAAAGAACATAAAGGTATCAGTCTATTACAAAATGAAGAAGAAAACGATCGCTATATAGAAATATGGAATAACGTTTTAAGCCAGTTCAATGCCACTGAAGGATTAAAAAGAGAAGACTATCCAGAACTACCTAGTAAAAATATCGATACAGGTATGGGCGTTGAAAGAATGGCATGCATTCTTCAAGAAACCGAAACAAACTATGAAACAGATTTATTTATTCCAATAATGAAAGGAATTGAAGAAATATCACATTTACCTTACACAGGACAAATAGAATTCAAAGTAATAGCAGATCACATAAGAACCCTAACATTTGCTCTAGCAGATGGTGCAGTATTTGAAAATGTTGGAAGGGGCTACGTTCTAAGAAGATTATTAAGAAGAGCTTCGCGTATGGGAAGAAAACTAAATATAAATAGAGAGTTCCTAAGTGACCTAATAGATATCGTTGTAGAAAATTACAAAGAAATATATCCATATCTAGTAGGAGAATCATCAAAAGTAAAAGATCTAATTACCAAAGAAGAGTTACTATTTCAAAAGACACTTCTATCAGGAGAAAAACATTTAGAAGAATTATTCCAAAATAGTACCAAAGTCATCAGCGGTAAAGATGCTTTCAAATTATATGATACCTACGGTTACCCAATAGAACTTACCATAGAAGCCGCCGAAGAAAAAGGCTTCACAGTGGATACCGAAAGTTTCAAGTCCTATATGAATGCCCAAAAAACACTAGCAAGAAACAGCAGAAAAGTAGAAAGTAGCATGAACATTCAAAATGACGCTCTAATAAATTATAAAGAAGAAAGCAAGTTCGTAGGATACGATAAATTAGGATTAGAAACAGAAGTAACATCCATCATGAAAGATAATCAGTTCGTTGATAGTTCCAGTGATGAATGCTACATCTTTCTAAAAGAAAATCCATTTTATGCCGAAAGCGGTGGCCAGGTAGCGGACTCAGGATACCTAAAAAACGACAAGTGTAAACTGGAAGTATTAGATGTTATCAAAGCACCAAATGGTCAGCACATGGTATATGTAAAAGTTCTTGAAGGAACAGTAACCAAAGGAGATAAAATTTTAACTCATGTATCCAAAGAAAAAAGACTAAATACCATGAAGAACCACTCTTCAGTTCATCTATTACAAAAATCACTACAAGAACTACTAGGAGACTCCGTTCATCAGGCAGGCTCTAAAGTAGATGACAAAATGTTAAGATTTGACTTCAACTATCATGGTAGACTATCAGATGAACTAATATTAAAGGTAGAAGACTTAGTAAATCAAAAAATACAAGCAGCATACGAAACAAAGATAGAGTATATGAGCTTAGATGAAGCTAAGAAAAAAGGTGCTATGGCTTTATTCAGTGACAAGTATGGAAGCGTTGTAAGAGTAGTAACAATTGGCGATTCTGTAGAACTTTGTGCCGGAACCCATGTAATCAATTCAAAAGATATAAACAAATTTGCCATAGCAAGCGTTGAAAACAAAGGCTCAGACACATTCAGAGTAATTGCTGCTACTGATACAAACATCGAAGAAATATTAGGAGAAGAAGTATCAAAATATAACGAGCAGATGTTAAAACTATTAGATAAAGCTAAAAAAATCGTATTAGCGGCTAAAGAATTAAATATAGACCTAAAATTCAACTTCAACATAGCAAACGATGTCCCTACTAGTTATAAGGATATCATAATAAATAAGAACGAATTAGAAAGTCTAAAAGATAGTATAAAAGAGTTAGAAAAAGAATTTATTATTAAAAAGAACGAAAAGTCCATAAGTGATTTAACAAGTTTCTTAAGTATTAAAGAAGAAATAAATGGTATTACAACAATAATAAGCATTACCAATGACTATGATATATCAACATTAAAACAAATAGTATCCGCTTTGAGTAATCAGTTGGATAATAGTTTTATCTTACTTGCCAATCAGAATAAAGATGATAGTGTTAACTTCATAGCCAAGTCAACCTCAAACAGAGTAGACTGCGGTATGATTATTAAAGAATTATCAACATCATGCAAAGGTAACGGTGGTGGTTCCAAAGTATTCGCTCAAGGTGGTGGAACAGACGGAACTAACATAGCAGCATTACTTATAAACATTAAAGAAAAAATAAAAAAATTATAAAATACAAAGATTTCACTCAAATTATTAGTGAAGTCTTTTTTTTGCCTCTTAAGCCTGTAGTCTTAAGAGGAACAGAGAAGCCTAAGGTCTTCTCTGTTAAAACATATATATTAAATAATTAATATTTGCATTTTTGTCTATTTTTTGTTATAATTATTAAGTCTTTTACTTAAGAAAAAAGAAAGGAGAAATCAATTTGAGTAAAATAAAATTATTTTCACTAGGAGGACTAGATGAAAATGGCAAAAATATGTTTATTATTGAAGTAGATAAAGAAATATTTGTATTTGAAGCCGGTCTTAAATACGCCGATGAGTTTACTTTAGGAATAGACTATATAATACCAAATATAAGTTATTTAAAAGAAAATAAAAAAAGAATAAAAGGAATATTTTTAACGCATGGACACGAAGAAAATATTGGTGCATTACCCGATTTAATGCCAGATTTAGAAGGCGTACCAGTATTTGCCTCAAAGTATACTTTAGATATCGTAAAAAAAGAGTTTGAAACATACAAGATAGATACCAGTAGCCTAAAAGAAATTAAGGCTAATATTCCACTGGAAGTAGGAAAAATCAAAGTGTTTCCTGTAAATCTATCACATTCTGCTCCAGATAACTTTGGATATGCCATATATACAAGTGATGGAGTAATATTTTATGCATCAGACTTTGTTGTAGATCCATTAATGAAAGGTGCATATAAAACCGATATAGGCAAATTAGCATATATAGGTAAACAAAATGTATTATGTTTACTTACCGAATCAAATTATGCTGGCATTGAAGGATTCACATCACCAAGACATAGAATAGCGGACCTAATAAAAGAAACATTAAATGCTACAGAAGGAAGAATAATATTCAATGTTTTAGATTCACATTTATATCGTATCCAAGAATTATTTAGTGAATTAGAAAAAACAGATCGTAAAGTAGTAATAATGGGTAAAAGACTAAAAACAATAATAGATTCCGCTATTGAAAATCATTATTTAAACATTAATAAAAAGATAATTGGAGATTTATCAAATATAAATGATAAAAATGTAGTAATATTAAATGCTAATGAAAAAGAAAAACCATATTACAATATAATGAAAATAGTAAATGGTTATGATAAATTTATTAAATTAAACGAAGAGGACACAATTTTCTTAGCAACACCAATATTTGAGAATAGAGAAAAAACATTCTATCATTTATTAGATGAAATATCAAAAGTAGGATCCAAAGTAGTAACATTATCTTCACACAAATATTTATCACATCATGCTGCAAAAGAAGATTTAATGATTATGATAAATCTAATGCATCCAAAATATTATTTTCCAATAAGAGGAGAATATAAAGACCAAGTATTAAATGCTGAAATAGGAGAATTATCAGGAATACCAAAAGAAAATATTCTATTAAAAGAAAATGGTGATGTTGTCCTAATAGAAAATGGTATTTTAAAAGAAGATTTTGAAAAAGTACCATCAGGTTCTATCCTAATAGATGGTAATTCATCAGATGATATTGGTGAAATGGTTCTAAAAGACCGTGAGATACTATCAGATAATGGTATTATGATAATATCAGTTACTTTAAACAAGCAAACAAAAGAAATAATATCCGGACCAGAAGTGCTTACCAGAGGTTTTGTCTATGTAAGAGATTCCTATGAATTAATAAAAGAAATAAAAAGAATATCTACTGAAATAATACTATTAAATACAAGTAGTTCAAGATACATAGAGTACAACAAAGTAAAAAATTCTATTAGAGATGAACTATCAAAATATTTAATTAAAGAGACTGGTAATAAACCTATGATTATTACAGTAATGCAAGAAATATAGCCAAAAGCTATATTTTTTCTTTAAAATAATAAAAAAGTATTCCTTTTTATTTTATTTTTTGTTATAATGTAGAAGAGGTATGATATGAAAAAAGTATTAATACTAAGTGCATTGTTAATATTGTGCATAGGTTGTACTAGAATAGATAACACTGATGATTATAAGGTAATAATAGACGATATAATAGAGGAAAACAATATAAGTACAAATACAGCCTCAATGGGATATAAATATTATTTACCCATTGGAGTAAAAAAAGTATATGATAAAGATTATAATCAAAAATTCAAATATGAAGATGTAAATATTTATTTATATGTAGATGCTGTAAGTTATTATTATCATAATCCATTAAATTTTAAAGATGAGACTGGGAAAGAGTTTTACTATAAAATAAGTAATGGTGAAAAAATGGGCTATATATCTATAGAAAAAAACGAAAACGATTATTTTCTTAAAATAATATATAATTATGCAAAAATAGAAGCCAATGTTCCAAAAGAAAAATTAAACGAAGTAATAGCAAATAGTATGATTATACTAAATAGCATTGATTATAATGATAATTTAATAAAGAAAATTCTTGAAGATGAATACTATTCAAGTACTGCTGAAGAATATAAAATAAGAAAGCCAGAAAATACAACGAGTAAATTCTCAGAGTATTTAAGTGAATATGTAGTAGATGAGGAAACAGTAATTCCTGATTTACCAGAATATTAACAAAAGGGAGATATGACTATGAAATTTATTGATAAACTAAAAGATTTATTCACTGATGAAGAAGAAGTAGTGGAGACAAAAGAAATAGAACTAGAGAAAGAAGAAAAAGAAGAAGAACATAAACTTCCTACTTTTATGCGAAATAAAATTGAGCAGGAAGAAAAAAGAGAGGAAATAAGAAAACAGCGTGAAGAGTCACCAAAAGAAGATGTCATAAGTGATAGAGAAATAGTAAAGACAAGAAGCAGCAACTTCTCATTTCCTATGGATATGGATGATGATCCAATTCCTAGAACATTTGTAAATACAACTTCAAGCAATTATAACACTGCCTATAATAACAATAAAAATGTTTTAGATAAAGAAAAGAAAGTATCAGAACTATATGCCAAAAAGGAAGAACCTAAACCAAAAAAATTCAAACCAACTCCAGTTATATCTCCAGTATATGGAGTACTTGATAAAAATTACACTAAAGATGAAGTAAAAGTACAAGATGAAGATTCTTATGAAATAAAAAGACCATCTAGAAAAGTTGATTTTGAGACAGTAAGAAATAAAGCTTTTGGTAGTTTAACAGATGATATAAGAAACAATTTATGTGAAAATTGTGAATTATATAAGGAAGTAAAAATAACCAAAAATGCTGACAAAAAGTTACTTAGTGATGATGACAATCTTTTATCCGACATGACAAAAGATGATGTAAAAGATGTAACACTAGAGGAGGCAGAAGATAATTATTTTGATTTCGGTGTGGACTATGAAATACCAAAAAAGGAAGAAAAGCCAAGTGTAGTAATTAATGCTAAAGAAGTTGAAGTAAATGATAGTGATGTAAAAATAGTAAATCACAATGGCACTGAAAGCACTGCTGAGAAAATAGAAGTAAAAGAAGAACCACCAAAAAGAACGACTAGAGTAACTGTAAAAAAAGAATTAGAGGATACAAAAGAATTTGAAAAAGTATCACCAGAAGAAAAGACCATAGATGAAGCACTTAATGGTGGTAAAGATATAAGTGCTGATGAAGATAATGATATCTTTAATTTAATAGATTCAATGTACGAAGGGGATGAATAATAGTGACTGCAAGTGAAGTTTTACCAGTAATTTTGTATATATTAGGTGCTATTTTACTAGTGGCATTAATAGTATTAACTATAAAGTTAACAATAACAATACATAAAATAGATAAAGTTGTTGATAATATTACTGAGAAAGTTACTGCTTTAGATGGATTATTTTCTGTTGTAAATGCAGTAAGTAACAAGTTTACATTCATAACAGATAAAGTAGTTAACATAATTTATTCATTAATAGAAAAAATAACAAAAAGAAAGGAAGATTGAAAAATGAGTAAAAAAGGACTTGGAAAATTCGTTTTAGGTGCAGGAATAGGAGCAGGCTTAGCCCTACTATTTGCTCCAAAGAAAGGGAGCGACCTAAGACGTGATATCAAAAGAAAATTTGATGAATTCATGAAAGATGTAGATAAAATTGAAATAGAAGACATCAAAGAAAGTTTTACTAAAAAAGTAGATGAAATCAAAAAAGAACTAGAAGATCTAGATAAAGAAAAAGTAGAAAAAATAGCTAAGAAGAAGGCTAAAGAATTACAAAGAAAAGCCGAAGATCTAGTGGACTTAGCTAAAGAAAAAGGAACACCAGTCCTTGAGGGCATTGCAGATGACTTAAAACACAAAGTAATTTGTGTATGCACAGAAGTAATTAACAAATTAGAAAAAGGAGAATAGTCAGTAGTGATTATTCTTTTTCTAGAAAGGGCAATAAAATGAAAGTACTAATAACAGGAGCATCTTCCGGAATGGGTTACGACATGGCCAAATATCTAAGCACATATAATTTTGACCTATTTCTCGTAGCCAAAGACAAAAAAGAATTAGATAAAAAATTCAAAGATTTAAAGAACAAAATAAAAACCTATGGCTTCGACTTATCCAAAGAAGAAGAATGTATAAAACTCTACAAAGAAGTAAGAAATGAAAACATTGACATATTAATAAACAATGCCGGCTTTGGCGACGCAGGTAATTTTACCGAAACAAACCTAGATAAAGAAATGAATATGATAGATTTAAACATCAAAGCCTACCATATTCTTACCAAACTATTTCTAAGAGATTTTGTCAAAAGAGATTATGGCCGCATCCTAAATGTTGCTTCCATGGCGGGCTTCATGCCAGGACCATACATGGCTACATACTATGCCACTAAAAACTATATAGTGAGCCTATCCCTAGCCATTTATGAAGAACTAAAAAAGGATAAATCAAATGTAAAAATATCCATATTCTGTCCCGGTCCAGTAGCAACAAACTTTAATAATGTTGCTAATGTAAAATTTAACATATCATCACTTACTAGTGAATTTGCCAGTAGATATGCTATAGATAATATGTTTAAAAACAAACTAATAATAATACCACCCAATATGAAATTAAACTACTTACTAGCCAAAACAATGCCTAAAAAGTTCGTATTAGCGGTAAATAGCCTGATAGAAGAAAGAGATTCCCAATAATTTCTTTCTTTTTTTTCAAAAATATTATATAATTAAGAAGAAAGAAGGGATACTATGAGTTTTACCAGCACAGTAAAAGAAGAAGTAACTAGATTAGACACCACTAGACTAGAGGACATATCCGAGTTATCTGCCATATTTAGAATAAGTGCTAATATAAATAACAACATCATTTTATCACTAGAAAACAACGCCGTTGCCAGAAGGTGTTTCAAACTAATAAAAAACATCTACAATATAACTCCAAGTATTACAGTTAGAAACAAAAAACTAGGTAAAGGCTTCACTTACATATTAACAATAAACAATGATCCCAAAGAGTTACTCGAAGACTTATCAATTCTAGATGACAACAAATACTTATCAGTGCCAAAAGAATATATAGTATCCGATGAAGATAGTTTAAGAGCTTACTTACGCGGAGTATTTCTAGTATCCGGTTCAGTAAACGACCCCAAAACATCAAGGTATCACTTAGAATTTGTTTTGGATACCAAAGAATACTCTGAGTTCATAAATAAATTACTAAACAGCTATAACCTTAATAGTAGAATAATAAAAAGAGAAAGAAACTACACTGTCTATATCAAAGAAGCCGAAAAAATAAGTGATTTCTTAAGAGTAATAAAAGCCTTTTCTGCTGTTATGTATTTCGAAGACATAAGAATATATCGTGATCATAAAAACATGACCAATCGTCTTAATAATTGCGAGCAGGCTAATATAGATAAAATATTTTTAACAGCCTCAAAACAAGTAAAAGATATTGAAAAATTATATGAACTAGATATGGTAGATACTCTAGATGATAAGCTAAAAGAAGTAATAGAGTATCGTATGAAGTATAAAGAAAGTTCATTAAGTGAACTAGCAAACATTATATCTTCAGAAACTGGAGTAGAAATAACCAAGTCGGGACTAAATCATCGTTTTAGAAAGATTAAAGAAATACTAGAAAATTATCTCAAAGAAAAAGAGAAGAGTAAGTAATATTATTATATATTTCCTCTTAAGCCTGTAGTCTTAAGAGGCATAAGAAAGCCTAAGGTCTTTCTTATGAAAAAAAATGAAAAAAATGTCAAAAAATAGTTGACAAGTATAAAGGAATATTATATACTTATATCATCTAATAGATAAGCACACAAACATATTAATTGTAGAAACATATAAAACGAAGTTTGTTTTATATATCTACCTAAATAGAAGTTTTATTTAGAATATTAATATGAGTGCAGATTAATGGGTGTTAAAGTAGAGACTTTAATTTCTTATCTTACTATTAGATATACATATATGTATGAGAGAAGTAACTCATTAGATAAGAGGTTGGTTGTATTAACTGACATTAATATGATTTAACTATTCGTAAACTTGGGAATGTACTATTTGTCAGATAGTATGTTCTTTTCTTTTATCATAAATTATGCTATACTATTTGCGAAAGAAGTGATACCATGAAAGAACTATTAAGTCCCGCGGGAAATATGGAATGCCTAAAAGCAGCAATTCATAATGGCGCAGATGCCATCTATCTAGGAGGTAAATCCTTTGGAGCACGTGCCTTCGCTGGTAATTTTACTAATGAAGAATTGAAAGAAGCCGTTAATTATGCTCACTTATATGGCGTAAAAATATATGTGACGGCCAATACCATTATCTACAATAATGAAATAAAAGACTTCTTAGAATATATAAAATATCTATATCAAATAGGTGTGGATGCTTTAATAATGCAAGATATAGGTATGATATCATTAGTAAGAAAAATATTTCTTGATATAGAAGTTCATGCTTCAACACAGTGTCATAATCACAATAGCGAAGGTATCAAATTATTAAAATCGCTTGGAGTAACAAGAGTAGTACTTGATAGAGAAATGTCATTAAAAGAAATAGAGAACATTAATATAGATATTGAAAAAGAAGTCTTTATACATGGAGCTCTATGTAATTCATATTCTGGTTGCTGTCTATTTAGTTTTATGAATGGCGGAAGAAGTGGTAACAGAGGAGAATGTACACAAGTTTGTAGACTACCATTTAAATTAATAAAAAATGGTAAATACATAGATACTCCAAATAAATATTTACTTAGTACCAAAGAATTAAATACCATTAGCAATTTTGATAAATTACTAGACTCAGATATTGTAAGTTTCAAAATAGAAGGAAGAATGAAGTCACCAAGTTATGTTGGTTATGTAACAAGACTATATCGAAAACTAATAGATAATCATACTAACAAAGTAACTAGCGAAGAAGAAAATAACCTAAAAATACTATTTAACAGGGACTTCACCAGTGGTTATTTATTTAATGATAAAGTAATGAACACAAGTACTTCTAATCATCAAGGGTTAGAAATAGGAAGAGTACTCGAAGTAACCCCTAAAAAAATAAAAATTAAATTAACAAATAATCTATATCAAGAAGATGGCATCAGATTCAAAAACAGTAACCTAGGTATGATAGCTAACTTCATATATAACGAAAAAGATTTACTCATAAATACTGCTAATAAAGGAGATATAATCTATCTAGATAATAAAATAAATTTAAAAGAAAAAGATATACTTATTAAAACTTCCAGTGGGCATCTAGATGAAGAAATCCTATCTACTAGTGAAAAGAAAATAATTATAACTATTGATGTATCACAAATAAATGATTATCTAGAGATAACATTCAAAGATAATAATGGTAATAAAGTTAGTGATAGAGTAAAAACAGAAGTACCACAAAAAAGACCTACAACTAATGAAGAAATAAAAGAAAAACTAACTAAATTAGGAAATACTCCATTTATATGTAGTAAAATAAATATAAATATAAATAAAGATATCTTTGTTAATATGAAAGATTTAAATAACATAAGAAGATTACTTATAAATAACCTAACAGAAGCAAGAACCAGTATTAAGAGAGACCTTATCGTTAATGAATATCCATTAGATTATAATGAAGAAAGAAACTACTATACTGAAATATCTGTTCTTGCCCGAAATAAAGATCAAGTAGAAGCCTCTCTTGCCATGAATGTTGATAGAATATACCTGAATAGTGATTTATATGAAGAATATAAAGGTAACAGCAAAGTATATTTAAGACTAGAAAGAGTAAATAGTACCTATCCTTGTACCACTAGTAACATACTTGCCACTGAATTAGGAGCTATAAATAAGTACAAAAATAATAATCTAATTAGTGATTACTATTTAAATGTAGTAAATAATTATAGTATCAAGTTTCTTCTTGATAATGGTGTTAAAAGAGTAACATTATCCCCAGAAATAAATTATAACTATCTAGATGATTACATCAAAGATAAAGTAGAAATTATTATCTATGGTACCATTGAAAATATGCTTACCAAGTCCTGTCCAATCAAAGAACTAAAGATGTATCCGTGTAAGAAAGAAGATATTTATTTTCTAGAGGACATAAATAAAAATAGATATAGAATTCTTCATAACAATTGTCTAACTCATATTATGCACTATAAAAAAATAAATTATATAGACAATATAGAATATTACAAAAATATTGGTATTAGATCATTTAGACTAGAATTACTTGATGAAACTTATGATGAAGTAATTAAATTAATTAATGAAATAAAGAAATAATTATTAATATATAACCTATGAAGCCTAAGGTCTTCATAGGAACCATAGAGCTTATAATCTCTATGGTTAAAATATTGTTTTATATAGTAAACTACCAAAAAATATTCTTTAGGGAGGCTATAGACTCCCTAAAGCCTCTTAAAACTATAGATTTAAAAGGAAAAAATAACACAATACCAGTTGACAAATCAAATATTTAGTCATATAATTAATACATATTCAATGCAATGATGAGGACACGATTATATATATTTTATTCATAGAGAGTTAGTGGCTGGTGTAAGCTAATAATAAAAATATATAATTACTACCTCAGAGTGGAATGCAAACATTTCCGGTTAACAACCGTTATCAAAATTAAGACCAAAGAAGGATGGTACCGAGATCGTATTCTCTCCTTCAGAAGGTCTTTTTTTCATTAAAGGGAGGTTTAAAAAATGAAAAACACTTACATACCTATAGAGGTTAATAAACAAAATAAAGTAAAAACATGGTATTTAGATGTAACAAATCTAGGACTTGAAGAACTAATATCATTAAAAAATGAATTAAATGGAGTATCAGTAAGCTGTCTAGATGCCATTATTTACGATAGAACATGTTCATCAGCCTTTATGCATCAAATACGCAAAGAAAGAAAACAAACAGGTAAAAGAAAAATTCAAAAGAAAATAAGAAGAAGATAAGGAGATAGATAATATGATAAATATTAAAGAAAATGAAGATTTAAGTAGATTAAATCACTCTTGTGCTCACTTACTTGCACAAGCTGTAAAACACTTATATCCAAATGCTAAATTTTGGGTAGGACCAGTAATTGAAGATGGATTTTATTATGACATTGATTTGGGTGATGAAGTAATAAAAGAAGAGGACTTACCAAAGATTGAAAAGGAAATGAAAAAAATAGCTAAAGATGGTAAGAGAATAGTAAGACATGAACTAACTAAAAAAGAAGCTTTAGAAATGTTCCATGATGATCCATATAAAATAGATTTAATTAGCAGAATGGATGAAAAAGAACAAGTAATATCTTGTTACACTCAAGGAGACTTCACTGATCTTTGCCGTGGCCCTCATGTTGATACAGTAAAAGAATTAAAATACTTCAAACTAATCAAAGTATCCGGAGCCTATTGGAAGGCTGATTCAAATAACAAAATGCTTCAGAGAATATATGGCGTATGCTTTAGAAATGAAGAAGATTTAAATGACTACATTAAGGAACTTGAAGACCGTAAAGCAAGAGACCATAGAAAGATAGGCAAAGACTTAGATATCTTTATGAATCATGATCTAGTAGGTAAGGGAATGCCTTTATGGTTACCAAATGGTTCAATAGTAAGAAAAGAACTAGAAAACTATATCTATCATAAAGAACAGAAATTAGGTTATTCTCACGTATATACACCTTGTGTTGGAACAGTAGACTTATATAAAACTTCAGGCCATTGGGATCATTATAAGGAAAATATGTTCCCATCAATGAAAGTAGATGATGAAGAGTTTGTACTAAGACCAATGAATTGTCCACATCATATGTTAATCTATGGAAATACTATCCATTCATATCGTGAATTACCAATCAAAATAGGAGAATTTGCTACAGACTTTAGATATGAAGCTTCAGGAGCAGTAAAAGGTTTAGAAAGAGTAAGGTGTATGTGTCAAAATGATGCCCATCTATTCGTAAGACCAGATCAAATAAAACAAGAGTTCAAAGAAGTAGTAAGTCTAATACTAGATGTCTACAAGGACTTTGGTTTAAAAAATTATACTTTCAGATTATCCCTTAGAGATCCTGAAGATAAACATAAATACTTTGATGATGATGAGATGTGGAATAATGCTGAAAATGAATTAAGAGAAGTTCTTAATGAGATAGGTGTACCATATCACGAAGCCATTGGAGAGGCAGCTTTCTACGGACCTAAATTAGATGTTGAAGTAAAACCAGCAGTAGGACCTGAAGTAACTCTATCAACTTGTCAATTAGATTTCTTATTACCAAGAAGATTTAACTTATCATACATAGATAATAATGGTGAAAAGAAAGTACCAGTAGTTCTACATAGAGCTATATTTGGAACATTTGATAGATTCACTGCCTTCATTCTTGAAGAAACAAAAGGAGCTCTTCCATTATGGTTATCACCAGTACAAATAAATATTATCCCAGTAAATAACGAATATCACCTAGAATACGCTACTAACTTATTAAATAAACTAAGAGATAAAGAGTTCCGTGTGGAACTAGATTCTCGTGATGAAAAGATGGGTTATAAAATAAGAGAAGCTCAAACTAAGAAGATACCATACACTCTAGTACTAGGTAATAATGAAAGAGATAATAATACTATAACATATCGTAAATATGGTGAAGAGTCTACTACTACAATGAGTACTGAAGAATTTATTACTATGATTGAAGAGCAAATAAAAGAATATAAATAACATAAAAATGTAAAGTATACAACTACTTTACATTTTTTATATAAAAGGAGAACTTATGACAAAAGAAGAACTATTACAAAAATTAACACTAGTGGCTATGGATCATGCTGATATTACTACTTTGGACAAACCAATTATAGGCACTCATTCCTTAGCACCTTGTCTTGGAATACTTCTATATGATGAAGAAAAGAAAATGGCCCTCGTTGCTCATGCCAGATCAGGAAACCCAATTCCTGCTTTAGATGAGTTATTTACCATTATCTATAAAAACAGATTATCTAGTACTAAGTTTAAGTATAAAATATTTGATGGTTACTACAAAGAAGAAGCAAAGTTTTATCATACCAAAGAAATAATAAAGAAACATTTCAAAGAATATATACCCTTTAATGAAGAAGAAATACCAAGTACTGCTCTTCTAAAGAATCCTAACCTTGAAGCCAACGAATTCTATTTTGATGCTTCTACGGGTAAGTTTGTAACTAGTGAGGTATTAGCACTTCTACTAGAAGATAGCACCATTACTGAAGAAGAAAATAAACCAAAACATAGATAAAAAATATAAAATTGTAAAGTATACTAATTACTTTGCATTTTTTCTATCAATTTGTTATAATATAAGTGGAGGTACTATGAAAGAAAAAGCACTTGAAGTATTAAAAAAATTATCTGAAAACAACTATGAATCCTACCTAGTTGGAGGTTATCCAAGAGATCTAATATTAGGAAGAAAAACTAATGACATAGATATTTGTACAAGTGCAACTCCTAAAGAAATATTAGAAATATTTGATGATGTTATTGTATCAGATATGCAATATGGATCTGTAGTAATTGTATATAAAGGCTGTAAGTTTGATACCACTACATTTAGAAAAGAAATAAAGTATGAAAGTAATCGAAAGCCAGTAAAAATAAAATACATTAAAGATATCAAAAAAGACCTTTTACGAAGAGACTTTACTATCAATACTTTATGTATTGATAAAGATGGTAATCTACTAGATATACTAAATATAAGAAGTGATTTAGATAATAAATTACTTAAAACAGTAGGTAATCCTAGATATCGTATTAAAGAAGATTCTCTTAGAATACTTAGATGTATAAGATTTGCTACTATCCTAGATTTTGATATAGAAAAGAAGACTAAATACTTCCTAACTAAATATAGTTATTTATTAAAATCATTATCTATAAATAGAAAGAAAGAAGAACTAGATAAAATATTCCTATCTAAGAATAAAGAAAGAGGAAGAAGACTTTTGTTAGAATTAAATCTTACTAATGCTTTAGATTTAGATAAACTAGCTACAATTACTATGTGTACTGATCTTACAGGTATTTGGTGTCAGCTAGAAGTAGATGATATCTATCCATTTACTAAAGTAGAGAAAGAGCAGATGTCTAAGTTAAGAGAACTATTAAAGTATGATAAAATAGATAACTATCTACTATATAAATATGGTTTATATCTATGTACAGTCTATGCCGAAATAAAAGGTATACCAAGAAGAAAAATAAATACTATGTATTCTAAATTACCAATACTTACAAGAAGAGATATAAATGTAACTGGTGAAGAAATATCTATGATATTAAATAAACCTCCTGGTAAATATATTAAAGATATACTAGATGATATAGAGGTAAATATATTAAATAGTAGTATTAGTAATGATAAAGAAGAAATAACTAAATATATTAAAGATAAATACTTATAGAAATATAGGTATTTTTTATATATATCCCCTTAAGCCTGTAGTCTTTCGGGGCAAAAGAAAGCCTTAAGTAAAGTCTTTCTTTTGAACATTTTTGGGTACTAAACCAAATAAAAAGTACATAATTATTACTATGAAATACCTATATATAATAATATTACTTTTTATAATGACTGGATGCACTTTTTCAAATGATTATAAAGAAGACTATAACATTCTTGAAAATAATTCTATTAGATTTATTAAGAGTGATGCTAGTATATCTTTCTTAATAAATAAGGATAATACTTTTTATCTTCTATTGTTAAATGGAACTACTGTTACTGATACTGACTACCTAATAAAAATAGATAATACTAAGTATAACATTAACTATACTGAAGAATATCTACTAAAAGATACTTTAGTACTACAAGATATCATATTTAAAATAAATGATAAGATAGAAATAATACTAAATAATAAAACATTTTGTATATACCTAGATAGATTAAATAAAGATAATTTTTTAGAATGTGATTTTATATATTTATATGATATTGATAAAGACTTCTATATAACAATAGATAGTAACCTTTTAGTACTCTTTTATGATGCTTATACTAAGTTTAATTATAAATTCATGTATGAACTCTCTAAAGTATGGATAGATTCATATACCATAAGTAATGATAGTTATACAACATTAACTATCTATGAAGATAATTTCTGTGTTTCTTCACATAAAATAAGAGGTAAAACTATTCACAAAAAATAAAAAAAATGATACAATCTATTATATGGAGGAGAAGTAGTATGAATAAAAAAGTATTAATAACCATTTTAATAATTATAATTCTTCTCATATTTAGTATAATTCTATATCCCATAATAAAAAATAACAACTACCAAAAGAAATTACTAAATAATATTTATGAAAATACTGATTTAAAAGATATAAAATATCTAAATAAAGATAATAATTACTTCATAATAAAAACAAAAGATAAAGTAATAGTTTTAGATTTAAACCATGAAGAAGTATATAGTATAAGTACTAGTGAAATAAAGATGGGTAATTTAGATTTATCTTATACAAGAAATAATTTATACTATAAAGAAAGAATAAGAAAAAATAATAAATTAACATACAAATATTATGATATAAAAACAAATGAAGAAGTATTTACTAGTGTACTAGGAGGTTCCAATGAATGAGATAGAAAATATATTAAAAGAAAAACCAATTGTATTACCAAGATATTTATTTAATTACTATCTTAGACTAGGTATTACTCCTGAAGAATTAATAATTTTAATATTTATTATGGATAAAGGTAATAAAGTAATATATAATCCATTAGAATTAAGTGAAGAACTAGGAATGGATAAATTCGAAGTAATGGAACTATTAAATAGTTTAAATGAAAAAAAGATTATATCTATAACTGTTGAAAAAGAAAATAATAAGAGTGAAGAATACATATCATTAGAATTACTTTATAAAAAGATAGCCAATATATTAATAGATAAAAAAGAAGATAAGACACTAGATAATAGTGATATATTCTCTATATTTGAAAAAGAGTTTGGTAGAACAATATCCTCAATGGAATGTCAAATAATTAAAGGTTGGATAGATGATGGTTTTTCTCATGAACTAATAATGGAAGCTCTAAAAGAGGCTATATATAATGGTGTAACAAGTCTTAGATATATTGAAAAGATATTATATGAATGGCGTAAAAAAGGATATAAGAATAAAAAAGATATACAAGAAGCTAAAGAAAAGTACCGTGAAAGTAAAAAAGAGACTAAAGACTATTTCTTTTATGATTGGATAAATGATGATTAATAAGATATTAGATTATTTAGATGAATTATATCCTAATCCCAAGTGTGAACTAGAATATACTAAAGACTATGAATTATTAATAGCTATAGTAATGAGTGCTCAAACTACTGATAAAAGAGTTAATATGGTAAATAAAGTTTTATTTAAGAAGTATCAGAGCATTAAAGAGTTATCAGAAGCAAGTCTTGAAGATATAGAAAAAATAATTAAACCAATAGGTACTTATAAAAAGAAGGCTGTATTTATTAAAGAAATAGCTACTAAATTAATAAATGATAATATTAAAGTTATTCCAAATGATAGAGAATATTTAAGTTCTTTTCCTGGAGTGGGTAGAAAAACTATAAATGTCTTTTTATCAGTTATTTATAATGAACCCTTAGTAGCGGTGGATACTCATGTAAATAGAGTAAGTAAAAGACTTAAACTAGCTAAAGATGGTGATGATGTTCTTGAGGTAGAAAAGAAACTTATGAAGAAAATACCTAAAGATAAATGGAATAAAGTTCATCATCAGTTAGTTTTCTTTGGTAGATATAAATGTAAGAGTATCAGTCCTTTATGTACTGATTGCAAATTAAAAGATATATGTAAATATTATTCCGTTCACTCTAAGCCAAGGTCTTAGAGTGTTATTTATAGCCTGCTTCTCAGTCTATAAATAAATATCAGCCATATTCATTATATTCGGGGTGAATACTAAATTAAAAAGAAAGGAACAAATTATGGATACTAAGTTAAATGATAAGAAAATAGTAAAATTTAAAAGAATATATATAGAAATAACTAATGTATGTAATTTAAATTGTTCTTTTTGTAGTAACTCAAATAAAGTAAAAAGAGAAATGACTCCTGAAGAATTTAAAGAAGTATTAAGTAAAATAAATAACTATACAGATTATATATATCTTCATGTAAAGGGAGAACCACTTACTCACCATAACTTAGATAAGATACTAGATATCACTAAAGAATATAATAAAAAAGTATGTATTACTACCAATGGTGTATTTCTAAAAGATAAATTACCCATATTAAAAAAATATGATAATATCTATCAAATAAATATATCCCTACATAGTGAAAATAATAAAAAAAACTATCTTGAAGATATAATATCTTCAGTAAATGAATTATCTCCATATATAAGCTACCGCTTTTGGACATTAGATAATAATAAGATGGATAATAAAACCAAAGAATATATTAAAATATTAAAAAAAGTCTATAATAAAGAAGAAATATATGATGGTATAAAACTAAAAGATAAAGTATATTTAAGTTTAGACAATAAATTTACTTGGCCAAGTATAAATAATAATTATTATAATGAAAGAGGTACTTGTCTAGGAGCTAAAACTCAGTTAGCTATATTATCTGATGGTACAGTTAGTATCTGCTGTCTAGATAGTGAAGGAGTATCAAATTTAGGTAATATTTATTTAAGTACTATGGAAGATATTCTGGCTAGTGATAAATATCAAAATATTCTAAAAGGTTTTAATGATAATAAAGTATATTTAGATATATGTAAACATTGTTCATATAAAGAAAGATTTGATAAAAAATAGTAAGATAAATTTGTAAATAAAAAAGTAAATAACTAGTAAAAACTTTTTACTTTTTTTCTTTTGTGATATACTAAATATAGGTGAGGTACAATATGTGTGGAATAAATGGAATAATAAGTAAAGAAAAAGACAAAGATAAATTAATAAAAGAAATGAATAAAAGAATAGTTCATCGTGGACCTGATGCTGAAGGTATATATGTAGATGATAATGTTGCCTTAGGTCAAAGAAGACTATCAATAATCGATCTTGAGGGTGGTAATCAGCCTATATATAATAAAGATAAAAGTATTTTAATAGTATATAATGGTGAAGTATATAATTATAAAGAATTAAAAGAAGAATTAACTGAATACGAGTTTCAAACAAACTCTGATACTGAAGTAATATTACATGGATATGAAAAGTGGGGTAAAGAGTTACCTAAAAAGTTAAGAGGTATGTTTGCCTATGCTATCTACGATAAGAATAAAAATGAAATATTTATATCTAGAGATCATTTTGGTATTAAACCATTATACTATTATCAAAATAAAGATGTAATATTATTTGGTTCAGAAATAAAAAGTTTTTTAGCTCATCCTAAATTTAAAAAAGAATTAAATAAAGAGTTAATAGGACCATATCTAACATTTAGTTTTACTCCAACAGATGAAACATTCTTTAAAGATGTCTATAGATTACCTGGTGGTCACTCTATGACTATTAATGTTAAAACTAAGAAAATAAAAATAGAAAGATATTTTAAAGTTGAGTTTTCTAATACCAAAGAAAGTTTTGATGAGGTAGTTGAGGAAATCTCTAAAGTAATGGATGATTCAGTAAAACATCATCTAATAAGTGATGTTGAAGTGGGCTCTTTCCTTTCTAGCGGTGTTGATTCTTCTTACTTAGTAAGTTTAGCAAAACCAGATAAAACTTATACTATTGGTTTTGATTTAGCTAAATATAGTGAAATAGAATATGCTAAAGATTTAACTGATAAATTAAAAATAAAGAATATTAGTGAAAAAATATCTAAAGAAGAATATATGAAAGCTATTCCTGATGTCTACTACCACATGGATGAGCCAACTGCTGATGGCTGTGCAATAGCGGTATACTTCTTATCAAGACTTGCCAGTAAAGATGTAAAAGTAGTACTATCAGGAGAAGGAGCTGATGAGTTCTTTGGAGGCTATAATAGTTATGATGATAACTTTTATACTAAATTACCATTATTTGTAAGAAAGACACTTGCTAGTATTTGTAAAGTTTTACCTAAAAATAAAATAACTAGATATATAATAAGAAGAGGAATGTCAATAGAAGAATCTTATGTTAGTATAAATAGAACTTATTATGATGATGAATTAAAAGATGTACTAAAATATAAAGATTATATAAAAAATAAAGATATAACTAAAGAAGTATATGAAGAGTATAAAGATTATAATAAACTAAATAAAATGCTCGCAGTAGATATAAGATATTGGCTAAGTAATAATATTCTTACTATTGTAGATAGAATGACTATGGCTCACTCTATAGAATCTAGAGTACCATTTACTGATATAGATGTCTTTAAAGTATCTAGTATATTACCAAAGAAATATAAAGTAAGTGAAGGTACTACTAAAGTGGCTTTAAGAGAGGCTGCTAAAAAGGTAATACCAAATGATGCTTATAAAAAGAAAAAACTAGGCTTTCCAGTACCAATTAGAGAATGGATAAGAGAAGACGACTTTTATAATGAAATAAAAAATACATTTAATACCGATATTTCTAAAGAGTTATTCAATAATGATTATCTAATGAAAATATTAGATGAACATAAAAATAGAGAAAAAGATAATTATCGTAGGATATGGGCTGTATATAGTTTCTTAAAATGGTATGAAGAATACTTTGTAAAAAGATAATAAAAAACTTCTTATTTTAAATTAGGGATGATATAATCTTATTAGGGAGAGGAGTGATTATTATTAAAAAGAAAATATTATTAATATTAGCAGTAATATTAATGGGTTTTGGTACATTATATAGACCAGCTTTAGCGGATTCTGGATGGGATTCTGATTATGATTCAGGAGGAAGTTGGGATTCAGGAAGTGACTGGGATTCTAGTAGTAGCTGGGATTCAGGTAGTGATTGGGATTCCAGTAGTAGTTGGAGTTCTGGTGGAAGTTCTATTAGTGGCTCAGGTGGTGGTATTTCATTAGTAGCGGTTATTATTGTAGTTGTTATAATAGTAGTAGTGGTTTCTAAAAATGGTGGTAACAAAGGTGGAGGAAGTTCTAATATATCAAATAGTATAAATGGTTCTAATAATATAAGTAATTATAAAGATATTGATTCGGAAAAAATAAAGAGTATTGATAAAGATTTAAATGTTAGTGAATTCAAAACAAAAGTATTTAGAACATATAAAGATATTCAAACAGCATGGATGAACTTTGATACAGATACTATAAGAAAATTAACCACTGATGAAATATATAACATGTATAGTAGTCAATTAGAAACATTAAAACTAAAGAAACAAAGAAACATCATGAAAGATATAGAATTAATTGACGTTAAGATAATAGATATTCATAAAGAAAATGATGTTATTACAATAGATGCATATTTAAATGTAAAATGCTATGATTATGTTATAAAAGATGCAACTGGAGAGGTAACTCGTGGAACAGACAAATCTAAAATGAATATAAAATATAAATTATCATTTGTTAAGTCAGCATCAAATAACAATACAGAAGAAAAATGTCCTAACTGTGGAGCACCGGTAGACATAGTAAGTTCTGCAGTTTGCCCATATTGCGATAGTACTTTAGTAAAAGATGCTGGAGATTATGTAATGAGTAAAAAAGTATCTTTGGGACAAACTTTAGAAAGGTAAGTTTATGGAAGATTTTAATGAAGCAATGTTTAAAACAAAAGTCGATAATATATTTGTAAAATTATATACTTGTATTATGAAAGGTGATTTAACAGATGTTAGACACTTTATAAGTGAAGAATTATATAATAATTATATTAATAAAATAAATGAATTAATTAGTCATAATAAAAGACAAATGTATGATGAAATTAATGTTAAAAACACTATGATTATAAACAGGAAGATTTTAGAAGATAAAGAAATTATTGATGTAGAAATAGTTTCTAGATATATGGATTATATAATTGACATAAATACTGGTGATCTTATATCAGGAGATGATACAAGAAGGATAGAGAGAAGAAATATATTAAGATTTGAAAAAAAGTTAAATACTAAAGATTTTGGTATTGTTCGCAAATGTCCGGGATGTGGTGCTAGTATTAATGTTAATAATACTGGTAAGTGTGAGTATTGTGATACAATATTCAATTTAGATGACTATGATTATATTTTAGTGTCAATAAATGTAAATTAATAAAAAATATTAAAAAAGTATGCTATAATTAAATAAATAAGAGGAGGAAATAATATGGGATTAATAAAAGCATTTAGTACTTCAAAGTCTTCTGTTTTAGGAGAACAGTTTAAGGAGTACGTAACATGTCCAACAATGGATAAAGGGGTACTAGTACAAAGGGGAATAGTAGAACATGGCAAAGGAAATAAAAATCCTTCTGAGAATATAATATCTAATGGAAGTGTCATTGCTGTACCAGAAGGAACTGCAATGATGGTTATAGAGAATGGTGCAATTTTAGAATTCTCTGCTGTAGCAGGAACATATACTTTTGATAAAGGAACAGAAACTAGTGTCTTTGAAGGTGGTTTTGGTAAGGGCTTAGTTGAAGCTATTAAAAAGATGGGAAAGAGAACAACATTTGGAGGTCAAACTGCTAATGATCAAAGGGTTTATTATATAAACTTACTTGCCATAACAGGTAATAAATTTGGCTCTCCACAACCAAGGAAAATAACTGATGATAAATATGGAATGCTTGAAGTGACTTTTTTTGGCGAGTATGCTATAAAAATAGATGATCCAACTATATTAGTTCAAAATGTAATTGGTTCCAATGCTAAGGATACAATATATTATAGCGATATTCTTGAAGATCAATTTAAAACTAAGTTTGTTGAAAAACTAACGCAAGCAATAACTGTTGTAATGAGAAAACACAAAATACCTTTTGGTGATATTGGTATGTATAATACAGATATAGTAACAGAAATGAATAACCTATTACAAAACGATTTAGTAGAAAAGTATGGTGTTAAAATTTCTGATATAGCAATTGCGGATATTAATTTAACTGATAAATCAATGGAAAGAGTATCCAAGATTGATGACGCTACAATATTCTCAAATAGTTCTCTTCAGTCAGGATTAATGGCTGAGGCAAGTGCTGAAGCAATGAAGAGTGCTGCTTCTAATAGTAATGGAGCAATGATGGGATTCATGGGAATGAATATGGCTCAAAATAGTGGTGCAACAATGATGGGAGCAGTACAAAAAGGCGATACTGTTTCAAATGAGGAAAGAGAAATGCCAGAACCTGGAAGCTTATTTAAGAAAGAAGAACCTAAAAAGGAAGAATCAGTGCAAGAAGCAAATGTAGAAGAAAGCAGTACAGGGCCTAAGTTTTGTCCTAATTGCGGAGCTCCTGCTAATGGTGGAAACTTCTGTACAAACTGTGGTAATAAACTAAGATAGTAAAAAAATTACTATCTCTTTAAATTCATATATTTAGATATAATGTTTAAGAATTATTATATTAAAGAAAGAGGTAGATAAAATGACTGATATAGAAATAGCAAGAAGTATAAATCCTAAAGATATAACTGAAGTAGCCAAAACTCTTGGTATTGAAAATAAAATAGAATTATATGGTAGTAATAAAGCTAAAATATCTTTAGATTTATTAGATAAAAAAAGAAATAGTAAATTAGTTTTAGTAACTGCCATAAATCCCACTCCAATGGGTGAGGGTAAAACTACGGTCTCAATATCTTTAAATGATGCTTTGCGTAAATTAGGTAAGAAAAGTATTTTAACACTAAGGGAACCATCACTAGGACCAGTATTTGGTGTGAAGGGAGGAGCTACCGGAGGAGGATATGCTCAGGTAATACCCATGGAAGATATTAATCTTCATTTTACTGGGGATTTTCATGCCATAACTACTGCTAATAATTTATTATGTTCAGTGATAGATAACCATATCTATCAAGGCAACACTTTAAATATTGATAAAGTAATATTTAAAAGATGTTTAGATTTAAATGATAGACAGTTAAGGGTAATAAATACAGGGTTATCAAAAGAAAAAAATACTAAAGAGAGAATTGATGGCTTTGATATAACTGCTGCTTCTGAAATAATGGCCATTTTATGTCTTAGTAAAGATTTAAATGACTTAAAGAGAAGACTAGGTAATATTGTAATTGGCTATGATAATAAAGGAAAAGAGATAACTGCTAGAATGTTAAAGGCTGATGGAGCAATGACTGTTTTACTAAAAGATGCTATAAAGCCTAATTTAGTTCAAACCCTCGAAGGTAATCCATGCATCATACATGGTGGACCATTTGCTAATATTGCTCATGGTTGTAATAGCATAGTAGCCACTAATATTGCTATGTCACTAGGAGATATTACAATAACTGAAGCAGGTTTTGGAGCGGACCTAGGAGCAGAAAAATTCTTAGATATAAAATGTCGAAATATTAATACTCACCCTGATGCAGTAGTTCTAGTAGCTACAATTAGATCACTTAAATATCATGGAGGAATGCCTAAAGAGGATATAGCAAAAGAAAGTATTGACTATCTAGAAAAAGGTATGAATAATCTATATAAACATATACATAATTTAAAAGAAGTATATGGACTTAATGTAGTCGTAGCTATTAATAGGTTCAGTGCTGATACAAACAAAGAAATTAGTTTTTTAGAAGAAAAATTAAATAAAATAGATGTAGATTATGCTGTTACTGATGGCTATTCATTAGGTAGTGATGGAAGTATAGAATTAGCTAGAAAAGTTTTAGATAATATTAATAAACCTAATAACTTTAACTATGCTTATGATATAAATGATAGTATTAAAGAAAAGATATATAAAGTATCTGCAAAAATATATGGTGCTAAAGATGTAGAGTATTCAGATGTAGCTTTAGAAAAACTATCACTACTCGAAGAAAAATATAATAATGTACCAATATGTATTGCTAAAACACAGTATTCATTATCGGATGATCCAAAGAATTTGGATCCTAAGAAAGACTATAATATTCATGTGACAGATCTTGTACTAAAGAGTGGTGCAGAATTTATCGTAGTCTTAACTGGAGACATAATGACTATGCCAGGATTACCAAAGGTACCAAATAGTGAGAATATCGATATTATAGATGATGTAACTATAGGAATATTTTAGTATTCCTTTTCTTTATAAATGCTTTATTTTATTAAAATAATGTGCTAAAATACTAAAAGAAAGAAGGAAGAAGTATGAAAGTAGGAATATGTTCATTAGGATGTAAAGTTAATATATATGAAAGCGAATTAGTTACTAATATATTAAAAAATAATAATTATACAGTAGTGGATTTTGAGGATAAAGCAGATATATATATAATAAATACTTGTAGTGTAACTAATGAAAGTGATAAGAAAAGCAGAAAGATGATAAATAGGGCTAAGAAGAATAATCCTGCCGCTATTATTATAGTAATGGGTTGTTATAGTCAAGTTAATGCCGAGGATATAGATGTAGATATTGTCTTAGGTAATAAAGATAAATCTAAAATAGTAGAAATAATTGAAGAATATATAAAAACAAAACAAAAGAAAAAAATAATATATGATTTAACTAAAGTAGAATTTGAAAAGATGGAAATAACTAATTTTGATAGTCATACTAGAGCTTTTGTAAAAATACAAGATGGATGTAATGCTTTTTGCTCCTACTGTATAATACCCTATGTAAGAGGTAGAGTAAGAAGTAAAGATCCTGAAGATGTTATTAAAGAAGTAACAACACTAGTGGAAAAAGGTTATAAAGAAATAGTACTAACAGGTATTCATACGGGGAGGTATGGAACTGATATAAATACTAATCTTGAAGAACTATTAAATAAATTAGTAAATATACCAAATATATATCGTATAAGATTATCTTCAATAGAGATAAATGAAATAACTCCAGGTATAAAAGAATTATTAAAAGAAAATAAAGTGATGGCTAAACATTTACATATACCATTACAATCAGGATCTAATAAAATATTAAAACTTATGAATAGAAGATATAACAAAGAAGAATTTCTGTCTATGGTAGATAATTTAAGAGATATACCTGATATATCTTTAACTACTGATTTAATTGTAGGCTTTCCAAATGAAGACGAAGAAGAATTTAATGAGACAATAGATACTCTAAAAAAAATAGGCTTTACTAAGATTCATACTTTTCCATATTCAAAAAGAAAGGGTACCCCAGCGGCCATTATGGATAATCAAGTATCTCCTGAAGAAAAGAAAAAGAGAGTACATAGAATATTGGATTTATCTAATAAGTATGAACATAATTTCTATGAAAGTAAGATAGGCAAAATCTATGATGGTGTAGTAGAGATTCATTCTAATGGTACCACTATTGTTCACACCTCCAACTTTATACCAGTAATTATTAATGATATAGTAGAAGAGGGTACTATAGTAGATGTTAAAATAGAAAAAGTAGAAGATTTAAAAGTATATGGAAGAATAGTTTAAAAGGAGAATAAATATGAGTGAAAACAAGTATGTATATCATGGAAGTCATATACCTGATTTAAAAGTAATCAAACCACATAAGAGTACACATCAGCAAAACTGGGTATATGCCACATCTTCAAAAGCAGTCGCTACCATTTTCTTAAGTAACAAACATAGTGATTTATATTATTACTTGGGTGGTAATGACGAAGATAACAATCTTGTTCTCGTAGAAAGAAAAAAAGGTATGTTTAAGGATATATTTAATGTATCTGGTTCTATTTATAAACTTAGTTCTAAAAACTTTCTTAATGGTATTACTGGCTGGTCTATGGAAGTTGTAAGTAATAGAGAAGAGCAAGTACTTGAAGAAGAAAAAATAACAGATGTTTATGAAGAACTAATAAAATTTAATGATGAGGGAAAAATTAAATTATATTTATATCCTAACAGACCTAGTTATATTCCTTTAGATAATAGTGATTTAATACCTAAAGTAATTAGATGGTCAAAAAAAGGATTAAAAATAGGAAACTTCTTTGAATTGTATCCAGAACTTACTGATAGGTTCTATGAAGAATTAGAAAAAACTAAATAGTAATATATGGAAGAATAGTGGTTCTTTGTCAAATAATGGGTGAAAACCAGAAATGATAAAGAAATTTGAACGAAGCTGATGCTTAATAAGCATTGGCTTTTTTAATATATAATAAATTTTTGCATATCATTATTCTTGCTTTAAATCTTCTAAATGATCTAAAACCAAAGGCTATTCTTTTTAATACTTTGATAAAATTATTATTACCTTCAACGAAGCCATTATGATATGGATTAGATAATGTGTTTTTGATATGTAGTAAATAAATTTTTAGTGTTTTTATTGATGTTTTCATGTATTCTGATATGTTGTTATGTTGTTCACTTAAGGTTGTTTCTAACAAATGATATTCATTATGTTTTAATGAATAAAGTAATGATTGATATACTTCATATGTTTTATTTAATTCTTTGTCTATATTTATTAAATAATCAACTACGTCAGACTGCGTCATCATTTTGTCAAAACACCAATATTTTTTCCATCTAGTATTATCTAGTTCATCTTGGGATTTTAATAGTAACCGCCAATATCTTTTAAGCTTATTGTAATTCTTTTTATCTTTTTTCATAATTTTGATTCTTGTTTTATTTAACGATGTTGAAATTAAATTAATTAAATGAAATTTATCAATAATAATATTTGCATTTGGAAACATTACTTTAATAAGAGAAACATAAGGTGAATACATATCAATAACAATTAATTTAACTTTACTTCTTGCTTCATGAGTATAATAAGAAAAGTATTTCATTAAATTATTAAGTCTTCTATCTTCAACAATATCAATTGTCTTACCAGTTTTACCATCACACATATGAAAACTCATAGCCCCATCAGCTGATTTAACTGATTTAAATTCATCAAAAGATAAAATATCGGGTAAATAATTTTTATATAACTTCTTGCCTTCATAATAAGAGTCAATAACTCTTTCCACAGTATTTGGTGAGACTCTAAATCTATGTGCAATATCCACTTCAGAGATTTTCTTTTTAAGTTCTAATGCAATAGCATATTTAACTTGGTTAGATATGAAACAACCATTGTTAACGATTTTTGTTTTTGCAATAAACTTTTTATTACAACAATGACATAGAAATCTTTGCTTATGTAATCTTAAAATACATCCGTGATTACAAACATCTAACATCAATATATCAGATGTGATAAAACCATTTTTTTCATAGGTTTGTTCATTGTTAAATACACAACCACATCTAGGACAAAATTCTGGCTTATATGTTAGTTTTGCCTCAATGACTTTATAGTAAATATCACCAAACCTTTCTATTTTATAAAAATTTTGTGTCAAATTTATATTTTTGTCTTCAATATTTAGTAAATTTAGTATACAATATTCTTGTGACATGATTTAAAACCTTCTTTCTTTGTTTTTTGTTCAAATTTATTATATCAAAGAATTGGTTTAAATCATGCACTTTTTTATTAAATAAAATTAGTGGATATTTTTTGACACCCACTAAATATTATAGAACCAGAATAGTTTAATATTCTTTCTTTTTTTTCTTAAGCCATTTGTCTTAAGAAGCATAAGTAAGCCTAAGGTCTTCCTTATGAAAACAATTTATGGGAAATTATGTTAAGTAATTGACATCAAAAAAGAGTAATGCTATAATTCATATAGTCAAGAAATTATGCATGGATACATAATATAAAAATGGAGGTTAAAATGATAAAACTATTAAAGAAATTAACTAAAAAAGATTGGCTTTTTGTATTTATAAGTGTACTTTTAATAGTATTTCAAGTATGGTTAGAATTAAAAATGCCAGATTACATGTCTAATATTACTCAGTTAGTACAAACTAAAGGAGCAGATATGAAAGATATTTTAAAGGAAGGCTCTTATATGCTATTATGTGCTTTAGGTAGCCTACTTAGTGCGGGAATAGTAGGATATTTTATTTCAGGAATAGCGGCTTCTTTCTCATTTAATGTAAGAGAGGCAATCTTTAAGAAAGTACTTAATTTAGATACTAGTGAAATAAAGAACTTTTCTACTAGTAGTCTAATAACAAGAACTACTAATGATATAACTCAGGTAGAAATGCTAATTGGAATGGGTCTTCAATTAATGATAAAGGCTCCAATTACTGCTGCTTGGGCTATTACTAAAATATTAGGTAAGAGTCTAGAGTGGAGTATGGCTACAGCGGTAGCAGTCATAATTCTAATTACCACTATAATTATTCTAATGATTATAGTTATGCCAAGATTTAAGATAGTTCAAAATCTTATTGATAAGATAAATTCAGTAACTAGAGAAAATTTAACTGGTATTAGAGTAGTAAGAGCATTTAATGCTGAAAAATATCAAGAAGATAAATTTAATAAAGTAAATAATGATTTAACTAATACACAAATGTTTAATCAAAAAGCATTTAATATTCTAAGTCCTATGATGAATATAGTGATGCATACTCTAACATTATCTATCTATTTCATTGGAGCCCTTCTAATTGATAAGGCTTTAATGGGAGATAAAATAGTTTTATTTGGAGATATGATTGTCTTTTCATCATACGCTATGCAGGTAATAATGTCTTTCTTAATGCTTGCTATGATCTTTATGATGTTACCTCGTGCTAATGTGTCTGCAAAAAGAATAAATGAAGTACTAGATACAGAAGTAACAATTGAGGATGGTAAAGTAACTAAGAATAAGAATGGTTTAAGGGGGACTGTTGAATTTAAAAATGTATCATTTAAATATCCTGATGCTGATGAATATATCTTAGAAAATATTAGTTTTACTGCTAATGAAGGAGATACTGTTGCTTTTATAGGATCTACTGGTTCTGGTAAGAGTACATTAATAAATTTAATACCAAGATTCTATGATGCTACTGATGGTGAAATACTAGTAAATGGTATTAATGTTAAAGATTATAAAGAAGAATATTTACATAATATTGTTGGATATGTTCCTCAGAAGGCTGTTATGTTCTCTGGTACTGTAGAGTCAAATATTACTTATGGTAAGAGTATTTTAGGTAAACCTGATAAAAAGAAGATTAATGAAGCGTTAAAAGTATCACAGGCTTATGAATTCGTTTCAAAACTAGATAAGAAAGAAAAAAGTCATATAGCCCAAGGTGGTACTAATGTTTCAGGAGGACAAAAACAAAGATTATCCATAGCTAGAACTATTGCCAGAAGTCCTGAAATATATATATTTGATGATTCGTTTAGTGCTTTAGACTATAAAACAGATTCAGTACTAAGAAAAGAATTAAAAAAATATACTAAGAAAGCTACTAGCCTAATTGTAGCCCAAAGAATAGGAACAATTATGAATGCTGATAAAATAATTGTTTTAGATAAGGGTAAATGTGTTGGAATAGGTACTCATAGTGAACTTATGAAGACTTGTGAAGTATATAAAGAAATTGCCCTTTCACAAGTGACAAAGGAGGAACTAGAAAATGCATAACGATAAAGAAGAAAAAAGAAATACTTCTTCAAGAAGGGGTCATGGTCCAATGAGAACCATTGAAAAGCCAAAGAATTTTGGTGAGGCTCTATCTAAATTATTTAAAAGTTTAAATGATTTTAAAGTACTACTAATAATATCTTTAGTATTAGCGGGTTTATCAGCAATCTTAGCTTTAGTATCACCAGATAGATTATCTGATTTAACTGATGAGATATCTAAGGGTTTAACTATTAATACTACTAATATGGAGAAATTACAAGATGATTTGTTAACTAATCTTAATGAAGATACTTTTGCGGGTATATTAAATCTAAATATTGATGAGAATACTATCTATAAAGTAAATACTGCAGGTATATCAGCTTTAGATAAAGAAAAGTTTAATAATACTATCAGTGCTATGACTAAAGAAAATGCTACTACTTCATTAGGTAAATTACCAGATAGTGTATTAGATATTATACTTGAAGATTCTACATATAATGATATATTAATAACTAAGGAAGATAAAATAAATCTACTTAAATCATTATCTAATTATAATAGTGAGACTAAAGATTATTCATTTATAACTAAACTTCCAGATAGTATAAATAATGTCTTATTTCCTAGTTCTACTATTGATAATATTGAAATAACTACTAAAGATAAAGTAGAATTTATTAGTAAGATGTCTACCTTAAAGAAAGATGCTTCAGTAAATGAAATATATAAAATAGTAGAAACATTACCTAATAGTATTCAAAAATTAGTTAATCCAAAGATGAATGTTGAAAAAATAACTAAGATGGCTACTATATTATTAATTATATATGTAATAAGTGCTACATTTAGTTATCTTGAGGGTATATTTATGGTTAAAGTAGCCAATAACTATGCTAGGAGATTAAGAAATAAAATATCATTAAAGATAAATAAATTACCCCTTAAATTCTTTGATCACAACCTATCAGGAGATATTTTATCTAGAGTAACTAATGATGTAGATACAATTGCTCAGTCATTAAATCAAAGTTTATCTACTTTAGTATCTTCAATTACATTATTCCTAGGTTCAATTATTATGATGTTTGTAACTAACTATATACTAGCTATAACCGCTATTGTATCTAGTTTGGTAGGATTTATACTAATGTTTATAATTCTTAATAAATCACAAAAATATTTTACTAAGAGACAAGAAGAACTTGGTAATTTAAATGGTTACATAGAGGAAGTATATTCTGGATTAAATGTTGTTAAAACTTGTAATGGGACTGATGAGTCTACTAAAGAATTTGATAAGTTAAATAAAAAACTTTATACTTGTAATAGAAAGAGTCAGTTTTTATCAGGATTAATGCAACCTATCATGGGCTTTGTTGGTAACTTTGGTTATGTTGCTGTATGTGTTGTAGGTGCTCTTCTAGTATCAAAAGATATTATATCATTTGGTACAATAGTAGCCTTCATAATCTATGTAAGATTATTTACTAATCCATTATCACAAATAGCTCAGTCTATGACCTCACTTCAGACAACAGCGGCTGCTAGTGAAAGAGTATTTGATTTTCTAGAGGAAAATGAAATGCCTAAAGAGACAAATATTACTAAGAAGTTAGATAAGGATAAAGTAAAAGGAAAAATAGAGTTTAAAAATGTTAAGTTTGGGTATGATGAAGATAAAATTATCATTAAAGACTTTACTGCTACTGCAAAACCAGGTCAAAAGATAGCTATTGTTGGCCCAACAGGAGCGGGTAAAACTACTATGGTAAACTTACTTATGAAGTTCTATGAAATAAATTCTGGTGATATTAAGATTGATGGTGTATCTATTAAAGATTTGACTAGAGAAAATATTCATGATTTATTTACTATGGTACTTCAAGATACTTGGTTATTTAATGGTACTGTTAAAGAAAATATTGTTTATAATAGAAAGAATATTAGTGATAAGAAAGTAAAAGAAATATGCAAAGTAGTAGGAGTGGATCATTTTATTAAAACACTACCTAATGGTTATGATAGCGAAATATCTGATACTGATTCTATTTCAGCAGGACAAAGACAGTTACTTACTATTGCTCGTGGTATGATTGAGAATGCTCCTTTCTTAATTTTAGATGAAGCTACATCTAATGTAGATACTAGAACTGAAGAATTGGTACAAAAGGCTATGGATAAGTTAATGGAGAATAAGACTTCATTTATTATAGCTCATAGATTATCTACTATTAGAAATGCTGATTTGATATTGGTTATGAAAGATGGTAATATTATTGAGACTGGTAATCATGATAAGCTTATGAAAGAGAATGGTTTCTATGCTAGTTTGTATAATTCTCAGTTTGAAAGTTTAAAATAATTATTTGTTTATCCTCTTAAGTCTAGGTCTTAAGAGGCAAAAGAGAGCCTTAAAATAAGTCTCTCTTTTGAACATTTTGGTTATAAAATATCTAGTTTTATTTTAATATTTATGGTAAAATACTAGAGAAAGAAGGAATATATTATGATATATTTAGATAATAGTGCTACTACTATGGTAGATGATAGAGTCTTAGAAACATTTAATAAGGTATGTAAAAATTATCCAGGTAATTCTAATTCATTACATAGTCTAGGAATAAAATCAAAAGAATTAGAGGATTATGCTACTGAAAAGATAAGCAATTTATTAGGAGTAAAACCTAGTGAAATAATATATACTTCAGGAGCTTCTGAATCAAATAATACAGTATTAAAGGGAGTAGCTTCTAAATATAAAAATCGTGGTAATCATATAATTACTACATATCTAGAACACTCATCAGTATTAGAAACTTGTAAATATTTAGAAAACAAAGGCTTTATTATTGATTATGTTAAAATAAAAGATAATGGTTTAATAGATATAGATGATTTAGAAAGATTATTAACAGATAATACTATTTTGGTTTCAGTAGCTTATGTTGATAGTGAACTGGGTATAAGACAAGATATAGATACTATTAGTAAGATAGTAAAAAAACATCCTAAGTGTTATTTCCATGTCGATGCTACTCAGGCTATTGGTAAAATAAAGGTAGATCCTACTAGTATAGATTTCATTAGTATGTCTGCTCATAAAATATTTGGCTTAAAAGGAATAGGTCTATTAATAAAAAAAGATAATATTGTTATTGATAATTTAATTCATGGAGGAAAGAGTACTACCATTTATCGTAGTGGTACTCCAGCATTACCATTAATATGTAGTCTTATGAAAGCCTTGGAATTAGTTATTCCAAATATAGATAAAAATTATGAATATGTATCATCTCTAAGTAGGAAGATAAAAGATAATTTAAAAAAGTATGATAATATTCATATAAATAGTACTGAAAATAGTATTCCATATATTATTAATTTTAGTGTAATAGGAGTAAAGCCAGAAACATTTATTCATACTATGGAAGAAGAAGACATTTATCTATCCACTAAAAGTGCCTGTTCTACTAGTGATATATCATTATCTGTAGATAGTATATATCATAATAGAGAAATATCTATGAGTAGTATAAGAATAAGTTTAAGTTATAAAAATACTACAGAAGAAATAGATAAGTTTATCAAAGTATTTGATAAAATATATAACAAATTAGTGTTTAAAAAATAAAACATTGTTACATAATAAAATTAGAAGTTAAGAAGTTTTTAATTAGGTAGAAGTATTTAAGATATAAAACTTCTTTTTTCATTGCAATTTTAATATAATGATAGATTAATAATTGACAAAAACATAAAATATGCTATAATAGTAAACCATCTGAGAGAATTATTGGGGGCTTTATGAATAAGAATAAAAAAATAATATTAATAATAACTTTTATCTTAGTAATATTATTATTGTTAGTTGGAGTATATCTATATAAGTCAAATAGAAAAAAAGATTATTACTTAAATATAGATATAGAATCAAATAATAATGTTAATAATCCTATTAACTATGAAGAAGTTATTAACAATTTGAGAGAAGAATATAATAATAAAGATATTAAAGGTGTCTTGGAAATAGATAATACTGATTATATCGTACCAATATTACAAGGTAGTGATAATAACTATTATTTAAATCATGATGCTTATGGAAATAGAAGTGGTATGGGCTCTATCTACCTAGATTTTAGAGTGGATATTGATACCAGTAGAAAATTACTAATTTATGGTCATAATTCTTCAAATATTGATATGCCATTTAAAATACTTGAAGAGTTCTATGATAAAGATTATTACGATAATCACAAATATGTGTGGATAACCACAAGTACTGCAAAAAAGAAGTATGAAATATTTTCTATTTATGTAGAAACAAAAGATTTTTCTTACATGAATGTTAACTTTGCAAGTGATAAAGATTATCTTGAACACATAACAAAGTTAAAAGAAAAATCAATGTATGATACTGGAGTAGAAGTAAGTTCTGAAGATGAAGTATTAATACTTCAAACATGTAGTACACATAAAGATTATAGTAATTATCAAAGAAAATATTTACTAATAATATTAAGGAGGGTTTAATTAATGAAAAAAAGTTTAAAAAAGTTTACTAAGATATTAGTACTAATAGCAATGATTTTTTCAGACTTAATGACACCAATTAGTGTATTAGCAGATCAAATATCTGAAAGTACTCCTAATAAAGGTGATATTGGTATTGATAATAAAGTAACAAATAATGGCGAAATGGCTATTGTTAGTGTTGGCTCTACTAAAGAAAAAGGCGGAGTAAAAGTTACTAAAACAGTTAGTAAAACAGACACTGAAGGTAGATATAAAATTGATTTTAAAATAGAAGGAAAGGATGATGAAACAAGTACCGAAGTTCCTAAGCAAGTATATGCTGTTGTAGTATTTGATAAATCTAGCAGTATGGAAAGTTCTTATGAGTGTGTTGAGTATGACTGGCGTGACTGTATAAGAACTGAGTATAATAACAAATGGGAAAGCGCAGTAAATGGAGCTATAACATTTGCTAAAACTCTATCAAATAAAATAAATGGAGCAAAAATTGCCTTAGTAGGTTTTTCTGGTGATAATGGATATTATTATGATGATTCTGAGTTTGATGATGCTGAAATAATTAAAATAAATAATAATACTTGGTTTAGTGGCACAGAACTTACCTCAGATGATTTTGGAAGCCCAATTGGTGGAACCAATTTACAAGCCGGACTTATTAAAGCTAATGAATTATTAAGCTCAGTAGCAGATGAAAAAGCACAAAAATATGTTGTAGTAATTAGTGATGGTCAACCAACATTTTATTATAAAGATAATGGCTATACCGGTGGAAATGGACAAACAACCAATAAAAATACTTATGATAAAACAATAAGTGCTGCAACTGATGTAAAAAATCTTGGTGCTGAAATATTCTCTATTGGTTATATGCTTCCGGCAAAATCAGAATATGATTACAAAAGTGCAGAGACTATTTTAACAGAAGTATCTTCTCCTGATAAAGAAGGCAGTACATTTACTCATTATGTAAATGCTGATCCAGAAAAAGTAGCTAATGCATTTACTAATATTGCTGAAGAAATGAGTACTGCAAGTGCTGGAACTAATGCTGTGTTAACAGATAACTTAGGTGGAAAGTTCACCTTAACTACTGATAGTACTGCTAGAAGTTATGTTAGTGAAACAATAGCTAATATTACTGAAGAAGGTACAACATTATCTTTCTATGTAGATATTGATAAAGATGCTCCAACAGATTGGTATAATACAAACGAAGGCTTTGAATTAAAATATACTAATGCTAAAGGTGAAGAAAAAACATTAACTTGTGATCAAAATCCACAAGTATATTGGGTACAAAATACTTATGATTATATAGTTAATTATTATAAAGATAGCTTTGATAATAACAATAAAATAACAAGTGAAACAAGAAAAGCACTTAATGGAACAGTTATTAATGAAAGTAATGTAGAAAGAGACAAATATCTTCCTAAAGGATATGAATTTAATACAATTGATCCTGCAAGCATTACTATAACTAATAATGGCGAAGTAAAAGAAATAAAAATTCTATATACAATAAAGAAATTTAATTATATAATAAATTATTACTATGATGAAGTTTTAAATAATAGTAAAACTGAAACAAATATTCCTTATGGAACAAGAGTTAATTCACAAGACTATTATTTAAAAGAAAATGAAATAAGAGATGGTTATATTTTAGATACAGTAAAATCAGATAATTCTAGTTATACTATTATTGATAATACTGTAGTAATAAATATTTATTATAAGAAGAATAGTTATGAGTATTCAGTAAATTACTTCTTTAATAACGAAAAAGGATTTACTAATAATAGTGAAGCTATTTATGGAGATAAGATTACAGCTAGAAGTAAATGGCTTACTAACGAAGAATTAAATGCTAAGGGTAAAAATGATTATTTCTTAGATCCAAATAAAACTGAAGAAAACAATTCAGAAATTACTATAGGTACAGATTCAAGCAAGAATGTATTAGATATATACTATATTAATACAAACTTTGATAATATTACTGAAACTATATCTAAGACTACAAAAACTAATAAAGTAATTAGTTCTAATGATAAAGTAAGTTATACAGTAAATTATAATACACAAATAAATAATGTAAGAAATGGCGATACTATAGTAGTAACTATTACTGATACATTACCTGGTGCTATTATTGAAAATGAAAGCACATTAAATGGTGGAGTATATAATAGTGAAAAAAATACTATCACTTGGACAAAAACTTATAGTATAACTGAGTATCAAAGTGTTTATACAGTAAGCGAAAGAATAAATTATACTGTAAAATATCAAGATTACTTAAGTAAAAATGGAAGTAACTTAATCAATACAGTTTATGGAAATACTACTGTGTCACATGAAAATGTAGAAGATAAGATAACTTCTGGTAAAGAAGATACTGCTACAGTACCAGTAGAAATCAAAGGTACAGTAACTGTATACTTTAAAGATGAACAAGGAAATGATATTGCAAATAAACAAGAGTTAGGTGAGAAATTAGCAGATACACCTTATGAAACAAGTGCAAAAGAAATAACAGGTTATACATTAAAAGAAGAACCTACTAATAAAAATGGTAACTACATTGAAGGTAATATTGATGTAATATACTATTATACTAAGAATGATGGAAATATTACTGAAAATGAATTAGTTAAAGAAGGAACTGAGTTTGTAAGTAACATCAACGATACATTTAGCTATGCACTTAAATATACAGGTAAAGTAGAAGAGTATGTCGGTAAAGCTACTTTAACTATTACTGATACATTACCATTAAAAGGTACTATAGTATCAAAAGATAATAGATGTACATTCGAAAATAATACCATTATATGTACTACAGAATATACAGTAAATGGAACTTTAGAAATAAATGAAGAATTTAATTTCCAAGTAAAATATTCTGATATAAAAGAAGATAAAATAATAAATAGTGCTACTGCTAAATTAGCTTTAGAAAATAAGGAAGAAGAAACTACTGATGAAACAGAAACAGAAGTATACAAAGGAACAGTAGTGGCTACTTACAAAACAGATAAAGGTGTAAAATTACATGATGATGTAGAAACTACTGATTTTGCAGGAACTGATTATACTACTGAAACTAAATCATTCTATGGATATACATTAAGAGAAATACCATCTAATAAAGAAGGAACTTACATTGCTAATGAAACAATTCAAGTAGATTATGTATATATAAAGAATGAAGGAACAGTAACTGAAAACAAAGTAAATAAAGTACAAAATAACACTATTACTGATATTAATTCAGAATACAATTATGTATTAAGTTATACTGGTAAAGTAGAAGATTATGTAGGAGAAGTAACTCTTGAGCTTACTGATACATTACCATATAATGCTGAAATAATATCAAAAGATAATAAATGTGTAGTAAATGGAAGAACAATAGTATGTACTGATGTATATACAGTTGATGAAGAACATCAAGTAATAAATGCTGCGTTTAACATTGTATTAAGATACACTAATGTTGGAAGTGAAGTTAAAAACATTGTTAATTCAAAATTAATATATGGAAATAAAAATGTAACTGATAAAGATGAAGTAATAGATGTTGTTCCTAGTGGAACGGTAGTAGCTACTTACAAAACTGATAAAGGAGTTACACTAAGTAATAATGTAACAACCACAGATTTAGTAGGTAAAGAATATACTACTGAGGCTAAAGAATTCTTTGGCTATACACTAAAAGAAATACCAAGTAATAAAGATGGATTATATACAAAAGGAACAACTTATGTAAACTATGTATATACAAAGAATGTAGGTACTTCAGAAGAAGAGTTAAAGAAAGATGGAGTAGAATTAGTAGGATCAATTACTGATGCCTTTGATTATACAATTACTTATAATACAGAAATTAAAGATTATGTAGGTAAAGCAACACTTACAATTACTGATATTCTTCCATTTGAAATAGATGCAGAAAAATCAGAAATTAGTAATAATTGTAAATATATTAAAGAAAATAATACAATATTATGTAAATATGAAATGGATAATACTTTAGTAGGAACAGAAATTACTAATGATGTTAATACAGATATTAATGAAAATAGAAATATTATCTTTAATATTGAAGAAAACTTTAAATTATTCTATATCAATGTAGATAAAAAAGAAGTAACTAATAAAGTAACTGCTGAATTAACTTATGGTAATACTACTAAAACTACTGATGATGAACATACTACTGAAGTAGAAGAAAGTACTGTAATAGTTAATTATGTTACTAAAGATGGTACTAAACTTACTGATAGTATTACTCTTACAGGTCCTGTAGGAACTACATATGAAACAGTTAAGAAAGAATTTGATAAATATAGCTTTATTGAAGTTAAAGGTGAAGTAGAAGGGACTTATACTAAAGAACAGCAAGAAGTTACTTATATATATGATTTAACTATACTTCCACCACAAACTGGAGTAGAAGCAAATATGTTTATGTATGTTAATTATATATTTGCATTAATTGCTCTAGCAGTAGCTTTTAGAACATATAAGACTATAAAAAATAATTAATAAAAAAATGACTTGAGCAAATCAAGTCTTTTTTTCTATATTTTATATTTATTTTTGGTATTTTTTGGTTTATGTTTAAAAAAGTCAAAAATTAATTTCTTTACATCAGTATATCTATCGTTAATAAATAAATCATGAGTTAAACCATTAATTTCTACTAAAGTAACTGAAGTAGATTTAATGTTATCATATACATAATTAACTGAAGTATCAGGAACTATTTCATCTTTAGTACCATGAATTATTAAAGTGGGGCATACTATATTTTTTACATCACTATGATGTTCACTAACTAATGACATAAACTCTTTAATCGTAGTAATTGGTACTTTAAATAATCTTGATATAACTTCTTCTTTATTATAATCTTTAAATAAGTTAGGAACAACTTTAATACTTTCTAATATATTTATTTTATTACCTTCAAACTTAAAATATTGAAAGGCAGGAGCGGCAAGTACTAGTTTTTTTACTTCCTTATATTTACTTGCTAAGTATGCTGCAATAACACCACCCATACTATGACCAATAACATATATTTCTTTATATCCGTGCTTAATTATTTTTTCGATTTGCATCTCTGACATTTTTATCCAATCATCTTTAGTAACTTTATTAATAATAGCTTTATCATGACCAGGTAGAGTATAAGTAAATACCTTGTAATTATTAACAAATTCTAAATCATTAGGTAAATTACCATAGTCATAAGCACCACCCGCAAAACCATGTATTAAAAGTATTGCTTTTTTTCTTAACATTATCTATCACCCTCTATTAATATATTAACATAATATTAATTAATTTCAAATAGAATGTTTAATCTTTTTATTATTTTCTTCTCTAGTAAGAAAACAAAATATAATATCTTTAATATCTTGATATCGATAGTTATTAAAAATACCATGATTAATATTATCTATGGTCCATAGTTCGACATCTTTAGATTTAACATTATCATGTACATATTTAATAGAGGCAAAAGGTACTGTAGTATCTTTATTTCCCCAAAGCAGTAGAATAGGTATATTAATCTTTTTAACATCTTCATAGTGGTCATTAACTAAATAAGAAAATTCTTTAACTGTTTTAAGAGGAACTTTAAAGTATTTAGCCATCATCTCTCTAAAAGTATAATTTTTAAATATACTTGGAATTAGTTTAATACTATCGATAAAGTTAATTTTATTATTTTTAAAGTTACAAAATTCAAATGCTGGCGCGGCAAGTACTAACTTTTTCACTTCTTTATATTTACTTCCTAAGTAAGTAGCAATGACACCACCCATACTATGACCAACAACATATATTTCTTTGTATCCATATTTAATTAATTTTTCTATATTATACTCTGCATCTTTTATCCAGTCATCTTTAGTAACTTTATTAATAACTAAATTACCATGACCTTTCATTGTATAACTAAATATATCAAATAAACCATTTAGTTCTAAGTCATTAATTAATTCACCATAATCATAAGTACCACCAGCAAAGCCATGAATAAATAATAGTGCTTTCTTTTTCATTTAGATTCTACCTTTCTTATATATTTAAATTTAATTTACTATAAGGTATTAATATATTGTAATCACCAAAATAATATGGTGCTATTTGATATCTTTCAAAGAAGATAATAATACCTTCATCAGTTAAAGCTAATCTTTTGAAGTTATCTGTCTTAGGACTAGTGCCATCCATTAACATTTCTTTAACATCACTATTACTAAGTACTTTGTTTCTTAATAATTCTTCTCTAGATATATTAGATAATTTAATTAATATATTTTTATCTATATTAATTAAATCATTTATATTAATAAAAGAATTATTTTTAGTATTATAAATAACAGTATCAATATAATGATTAGGATGGGCTCCTCCAAGAAAAAGTTCACTATAAAATACAAGAGATATATAATCTTTATATTTATATTCTTTATAATCTATATATAATGTATAAATATGATAATTATCATCAAAGGGAGTATTCTTAATTTCTCTACTATATTTATTAATAATATATTTAATTCTTTTATTAAGTTTTCTATACTTAAAACTAGGATACTTAATACTAATTTCCAATTCATTATCTTTTTCATTAACAAATTTAACTCTACTATTATTAATACTAATAATGAAGTAGATAATTAATAGGGTAAAAAATATAAATAAAGATATTATAAATAAAATGTTTTTTTTCATACTAAAATATATTCTTACTAAGATCTAAATATTAATATAACTTTATGTATAAATATTTGGCTTATATATAATAAATTTTATTTTGAGACTTAATAGCTCAAAATAACACTAATAAGACTTGAGACAAGGCTTATAGTGAAAAAAATAAAAAAAATTAGCAATTTTATGTTGACATTGCTAACAAATAGTAATATAATTATATTAGCAGTAGAAAAGAAGGACTGCTAATAAAGGAAGTGATATAATATGATCACGGATAGACAAAAAGAAATGCTGAAAATAAT
>OGXR01000099.1_pt1 | contig 62712 bp, 67 predicted proteins | sample 1576331 | NCBI WGS metagenome assembly OGXR01 (sample SAMEA3541473, study PRJEB24748) | human gut metagenome | biome: human gut; feature: human-associated habitat; material: faeces | place: China | collected 2012 | reverse complement strand
AAAGATAATATTCAAAAAATTATTGATAAATATAAATATGTAATAGTTGATAATATTCTGAAGTTGTAAGATAAATGCAGACATAAAAAAAGTGTCTGCATTTTTTGTTATAATAAAATAAAGGGGATGATAAAAATGGCCAGTAAAGGTCAAAAATTTAAGCAGTGGACTGCAGAAGAAAAGTATAAAATAATAAAACCAGCATTAGATTTAGAAAAAAGCACATGGGATATAACTAGAGAAACAGGATTAAGTAATGGAATGATTAATAATCGGATAAAAAATATCGTGAAATTGGAATGGAAGGATTAATTCCTAAAAAGAAACCAGGAAATCCATTAAGTAAATTTTCTAATCGAAAAAATTTATCTGAAGTGGAACAACTTCAATATGAAAATATGAAATTAAGAATTGAGAATGAACGATTAAAAAAAGGATACCTAGTGAAAGGAGATGGTTCAGTTGTAATGTTCAGGAAATAAAGCAAAGAGAATTTGAAATAGTTGAAATATTAAGTAAAGAATTCTCTATTAAATCTTTATGTGAGGTAATGAATATTTCAAGAAGTGGTTATTATAAATGGGTAAAGAATAAGGATATATTAAATAGATATGAAATAAATCGTAGAGATTTAGAACCTTTAATTAAAGATATTCATAAAAGAAAACCAAGTTATGGATATCATAGAATAAATGTCATTATAAGAAGAAAAACAGGATGGGTAGTATCAGATAATTTAATCCATAAAATATATAAGATATTAAAAATAAAGGGTAAAGCTAAACATTACTCTACTTATAAAAAACCTGGAGTAGAATCAATTAAATATCCAAACCTTATCAATAATAATTGGAATAATATAAGACCATTGGAGAAAATAACATCTGATACAACAATGATATGGTTTAAAAAACAAAGATTTGACTGGACATATTATGTAGACGCATTTGATGATTCAATTATAGGTTCAGATGTAAAACCCTTTTATCATGGAGTCAGTATATCTAATCATATATCTGCTGTTAAATAACAAAATAAAACGAGGATATAAAGGCCAAGAAACAATTTTTCACAGTGATCAAGGCACAATATATTCCTTAGTGGCATTTAATAATGCACATAAAGATTATAACATAATAAGGTCTATGTCGAGAATAGGAACTCCAACAGATAATCCTATAATTGAATCTAAGAATGGCTGGTTAAAGAAAGAAATGTATATTGATTTTAACCAAGATGATTTTGAAACTGTTGAAGATTATATAAATGCCATTATATATGATCATAATTATTTAAGATCAAGTTATGCTTTAAATTATAAAACCCCAATTGAGTATAGAACTCAACTAGGGTTCAAATAAAAGTTTTTTTGTGTCTACTTTTTATTGACAAGTTCAATTAATAGTTCCTAATTTAATTTATGAGATAAAATTAAATTTGATAACTAAATCATAGTTTTAATATTGTTTATACATAGTTATTATAATTTATTAAATAGGTTATTATATTTTAAAAATAAATTAAAATAATCTTTCTTATGAAAATTTTAATTATTTTTATATCTTTTATCAACTTTATTTTTTAATATTTCTATATTTATCATTAATATTGATGATTTTTTTTGTTTAATTTTTTCTTATAGTTTGCACAATAAACACCATTTAGTGTTTCGCTATCATTATCAAATATTTTTACACTGGGTCCCATAACAAATTCATATCCATTATCAATATATGTCAATAGTTCTTCTTGTGGAACGTAACAATGGTAATCCATTCTTGCTAGTATGTTATTACATGATTCAATCTCTTCTTGCATGGATCTACACGGAGTATTATAGAAAAATGCTCCATATTCTGGATGAAGAAAAACATCATATTCATCATCTATCAATAAACCGGATAATAGAATATTATCGCTTATTTTCTTCTTTTTTTCTAAATTGGTTTTAATCATTCTTAGCTCACTTACTGTTAAATTCATATTATTAATTTTATCCATATCTACATTCAAATATGGATGAAAAGGAAATTTATCCAATTCGTTATTTATTGCCATTTCCACTTCACCTCTTGTCTAAATATTTTAACATATGTTCCGATAATTTACAAGTGTGAATGATAATATAGAAATCAAAACGACATAAAACAGGCAAATTTTTATTTGCATTAATATTATAAACACATTTTAAGCAATTAGACATATTTTTTGATGGGTTTTTCGTATAAAAACATAGTCTTACAATACTATTTAGTCTTGCATGATTAATGTTTTTAATGCTTAATCCTTTAAAATTATTACAGGTGATGTTAAGGTGAAGATAAATGATACGATTGTTAAAAGAATTAATTCAAATACAAACTCATGTAAAAAGATTAATAAAGGAATAATGCTTGAAATTATAATTAATTCTATTAGATGATTTATTTTATCGAGCAACTGGTCCAAGAGGACCTCAAGGAATAATGGGTGAAAAAGGAGAAAAAGGGGATACTGGATTACAAGGAATAAGAGGTGAAAAAGGAGAGAAAGGGGATACTGGATTACAAGGAATAAGAGGTGAAAAAGGACCATCAACTATTCAAATTGGTAATGTTCATACGATAGAATCAAATGAGGAAGCAGAAGTTATAAATGTTGGAACACCTGTTGATGTGGTTTTAGATTTTAAAATACCAAAAGGTGAAAAGGGTGAAAAAGGGGATACTGGTGATATTGGGCCAAGAGGAATGCCTGGTGAAATAGGTAGAACAGAACATATTGCTATAGATGAAACAGAAACTTTAGAACCAGGTGAGCCGGCTACTGTTATGGATACTTTTGAAAATTGGGTACATCATTTATCATTTTCAATTCCCAAAGGGGATAAGGGAGATGTTGGTGAAAGAGGTCCACAAGGTCCTGCTGGTCCTCCAGGAACAGAGTTTGTATCTTCTTATGGGATTAGATATTCAATGACTGACACTCAGATAAATTTACCACAAGGAGTGGATACAATAATTCCACTACCTGAAAAAGGAACTGGTTTTCTTACTGAATATCCAGATAATAATTCAATTAAGATAAAAGAAAATGGGGTATATTTAGTATCATATTTATTGTGTGGAGCAACAAATGAGGAATGTTCTATAACTATGTCTGTTAGAGCAAATGATATACTAGAACCTGCTACAAGTGCAACAAGTGAGTTTAATGCTCAATTGATTAATAGTATAAGTGGAACAACTATTGTAGCATTACAGCCAAATGATCTTATAACTTTAAATGTTAAACCTTCTAAAGCAGTCACTATGAAGTTTAATGGAAGTACTAATGCAATGTTAAGTGTTACTAAAATACATTAAGAATGGAGTTTTCTATTCTTTTTAATTACTTCACTTTTAATTTATAACATAAATTAGCATAAAGGATGTGATAATATTCAAATATTAAATAATAATACAGTTGTTGTTACAACTAGTGATGAACTTAAAGAGGCAGTAAGTGAAGATAATGGTTATGACTACATATATTTAGGAAGCGATATTACTATGATAAGTGGTTTTGTTATAAATAGTAATAAGAGTAAAGTAACAATTGATGGAACATATAACAATATAAAATATACATATACAAATAATTTGAGTTTAGAAGCAGATGTTATAAGTGTGAGTAATACTAATAAAAAAATCATATTAAAAAATATGAATATAGTATCTTCACATGGTTATGGAGTTATATATGTTCCTTCTCATCCAAATTATTCTAATGTAGTAGTAGAGTATAATAATATAAATTTTAATGGAATAGAACTTTCACAAAATTACTATGGAACAACTAAGATTATTGATTCTGTTATAGAAATAAAGGATACTAATAATGTTTCAGCACAAAGAGCATGTAATTCAAATAGAATTATAATAGATGGTGTTTCAACAATAACAAGTAATTCGAGTACTAATACAATTTTTTTCTTTAATGATGTTATACCATCTTTAGTTAAAATTATGCCAAATAGCAGAGTAAATATTTCAACTGATAAAGAATTTATGAATGGAACAAATAAACTCGATTTAATAGTAGGCCATGGATCGGAATTTCTTTTAACAACTGGTAATGGATTTGCTATAACAACAACACATGGTGCTAGAAATGTTTTGATTGAAGAAATGTCTAGTTTTACATTTATTGAAAAGAGTCATCAAAGAATTCCTATGTGGAATGTCTTTGGGGATTTTATTGTTAAAGAAGGAGCAAGCGTTTCTATATTAAATACATATATGACTACGCCATCTGATAATTATAATATATACTTTAAAGGAATAAATCAAAAGTTTATATTAGATAATCCAAAATATTTAAAAATATATACTAAAAATTCAAATGTAGTATATGCAAATAATCCTGTTGATTTTTCTTTTAAATTTACGAGAATTAATATGTGGATTTATGCTTTAGATTATATTTCTGCATGTACACTCGATGATACACCGGCATTTTATTGGTATAAAGAAAATAATTTATCTGAAATAAAAGGGGTATTTAATAAAGATAGTACTACTGTTACGTCACATAATTTTACTAATGATGAATTAAATTTATTATCAGATATAAACAGTTTTTCTTTTCAAAATATAAAAATATTAACAATAGGGCTTTTAAAAATAAATATTCACCCAATTATAGATTCAACAAATGTTATTTCAGGACATACCATACCATATTCAGATATAAAAATAGAATACGATAATAAAAGTTTAACAGCATCAGCAGATGAAAATGGGTTATTTGAGGCGAATATTGATTCTGTTATATTAGATAATACAAGAATTAAAATAATATCTTCTTTAAATAGTTGTTTTACTGAAAGAAAGGTAATAACTCCTTTTATGGGAGAATTAACATTGTTAAAAATAACTGAAAATATTACTTTTAGTATGACACCATCATCTATCAAACCGATCATTTTACCCAAAAAAGATAAAACAATAGTAACAGTAGTTGATAGTAGAGTTAATAGTACTAATTGGAAACTATATTTGAACTATACAAATCCAATGATAGAAAAAAGCGGTAAAGTGTTAATTGACTCTTTGTTTTTTAAGAAATTTAATAATGAAGAAATTCTTTTAAAAACAGATAAAAAATTGATATATGAATCAAGTGATAATAATGGAAATATAAATATTAGTAATGTCACATTTTCAAAAGATAAGGGATTATTTCTAAAACCAAGTAAAGATTTATTAGAAGATGAAGATTATTCTACATTAATTATTTGGAGTGTTGAGGAATAATGCCTTTACAAGAAAGTAAATTAATTCATAAAATATATTGTAATGAGGTGAAATATGACAAATGATTATATCTATATAAAACTTTGTAGTAATAATAGTATAAGTTTAAGTAATATAAAAGTTAAACTAATAAATAAATGTAATAAGATTGTTTTTACTGGAAAAACAGGATGTTTAGGAAAAATAAAAATACCAGTATGTAATAACGAAGTGTATAAATTAGTTATATATTCTAATTTATTGATTGTAACGCCCTTAATAGCAAAAAGGAATAAAGTTTATTGTATAAATGTTGATAAAAACAAAAGAAAAAAACATCTTGTTACATTTATGATTATGGATAAATATAATCCAAATATAAAAATAGAGGGAGGTACAATAATATTATGCCAAGACATACAGTCCAAATAACAAATGGTAAGGGTAGCATTGAACTTGTTACAGGAACATATAATGCTTCTGCTGTTATAGGAGGATATGATGCAACAACATTAAACCCTAAGAATGTAACTATTGTGGATGGAACAGATACATATGCTTTTACAATAAGTGCCAAAGGAACTTTAACACTTCATGTAACAGATACAGGAGATCCCAATACGGGGGTACAAATAGTAGGTGCTAAGTTTATTAGAACTAATAGCACGGGGACAATAGTTGGAAATGAAATAATAACTAATGAAGATGGAGATGCAGTATTTAATAATGTTCCATTTGCAGAATCTGGAAGTAATGCAATATATTACAAACAGATATCAAGTGATGGAGGACATACGTTTGATGATACAGTTAAATCAATTATTATGACTCAAGAAAAAGAAACAGTAGAAATAAAGAATCCAGAAGCACCAGTTAGAAACTTTACATTAATGGATGCAAGCTTTTTAAATATACCAATTGAAGATGGTCAGATAATACTTGAAGATAATCAATAGAAAGCAGATTTTATAATTTGCTTTTTATAATTTGTGCAATTATACATTTTTTATATAAAAAAACCTTGACAAACATAGGGGGGGGGGGTGTATAATAGGCATATAGTATAAATAGAAGGAGGATAAATATGAAAAAGAACAAAAGTGGATTTACACTAATAGAATTATTAGCAGTAATAGTAATATTAGCAGTAATATTAGTAATAGCAATACCAAGGATATTAAATGTAATAGAAACATCAAAAAAAGATTCAATCAAATCATCAGCAAGAATGATAATAAATTCAGCAGAAAAGAAAAACATGATAGATAAAGTAAATGGAAGTACAGAAGAAGTAACATGTGATAATTCAGTAAAATTAAGTAAAGAAGATTATGAAAGTTGCAAAATAACAATAGATGAAGAGGGAAAAGCAACAATTAACTTAGTAGGGAAAGGAAAGTTTGATGGATATAAATGTATAGGTACAAATGATAATTTAGCATGTGGACAAGTAGAAAGTATAACATTACCATTAAATGGAAAGGAATATATAGAGAAACTATATAGTAATGAATTGTCAAGAATAGAAAATGGGTTAAAGAAGGATAATACAGAAGATCAAAATATAAGATATTATGGAAGCAATCCAAATAACTATGTAAGATTTAATAATGAGTTATGGGGAATAATAGGAGTATTTGGAAATAATGTTAAGTTAGTAAGAAGTGAATCATTAGGTAACTTATCATGGGATAGTAGTGAATTAAGTGTAAATTATGGTTGGGGAGTAAATGAATGGGGAGAAAGTACATATGAAGATGAAACAACATACGAGGGATCTGATTTGATGCAATATTTAAATAAGATGTATTATGGAGGAACAGAAGTAACTTGTTATGGTAGAAACAACAATTCAACAACAACATGTCCAACAAATAGATTAGATGAAACATCTAAATCATTAATAGATAATCATACATGGAAAACAGGAGCAATAGCCATAACAGATGCAACAATATCAAATCAAGAAACATTTGCACTAAATACCGTACCATTTTATAATGCAGAAAGAGGAAGTGTAAATGGAAAGATATGTAGTAGTGGAATTGCTTGTAATGATACAGTAGAAAGAACAACAACATGGACTGGATATGTAGGATTACCTTATCCAACAGATTGGGCATATGCAAGTAGTGAAAGTGCTTGTGAAACAAATATGAATGCAGGATATAATGCAACTGCATTATCTCCTGATGAAAAGATAGCAAATATGTCATGTAAAAACAATAACTGGATGCACTATGGAAGTACATCTAGTGACAAAACATGGTATATGTCGTCTTTTGTTTATCCTGGTAATGCTACCCTTGTCTGGCATGTGAATGGTGTTGGACGTGCTGATGGCGCCGATGCTGCTGGTTCGCTTTCCGTTTTACCAACCATATATCTAAAATCTAATGTCCTTATAGAGAGTGGTAAAGGAACAAGTAGTAATCCATACATACTAAAAGCAGGTGCTTAATAAAAGGAATGCGAAAAATGCGCCCCAGGTGGGTAGGGACCCAGCGGGCGCCAGCTTAATAGGTATAATTTATGAAAAGAAAAGGTGCATATAGTAGATATAGTTTATTAAAAAGATTTAATAAGAGAAGTATAATTTTAGTTAAAAGCAAGAATAGATATTTAAGTTTTGATAGAGATGTACAAATACTTGAGTATATTAGATTTAATCTTGAATATAGTAAATGTAATTTAAAATATTTAGATAAATTTGGGATAAATTATATTGTACTTGATAATTTGGATATCATTATTGATAGGAGGTATGATATTAATAATTATATGAAATATTTAAAGTTATCTTATCTATATAAGATATTAATGGTAATAACTAAGTAATTAGTTTATTATAGGGTATGTTTATTATATCGCCTAATGCTAATTCCGGTAATTCGCGCAATGTCTGGAATGTGAACAGAGATGGCAATGTCAACAACAACAATGCTGCGAACGGCGGTGCGGTTTTTCTCGCTTCTAGCTCCATATATAGTTAGGGTTTATAGGTTTAATTACTTATAGATGAGTACGGTAAAGAACAAAACTTATCCTTGAGAAATCTAAAATGAGTATAGAGATGATTAGTTATACGTAACTGTCTATTAACTTTTGTAAAATGATAAGCGCTAGTATAGGTTACTAGTGCTTTTAATATAGAATAATTTAATATTAAAGAATATGGAAAATAAGTTATTTTCATATTTGAATAAATATGTTATAATACCATTATCTACTTTGATCAAGAGGTTTTATTCTATGTTTTAAAGAGAGTTAGTGGTAGGTGTGAACTAATAAACTAAAAATAAAATGTAGCTTGTGAGTTTTACTATTGAATTTAGTAGGTAGTAACGTATTCTGCGTTAAAGATAAGAGTGCATAGAATCTATGAACTAAGGTGGTACCGTTCTTTTGAACCCTTAGATTATAGATTTTTTATTTTAGGAGGATTTATGATTAATATAGAGGGTGCGAAGGTTGCTTTTGATGATTTTGTTAGTAAATATGATATTAGTGATGAGAGGATAAAATTAAAGTATGATCATACTTATAGAGTTTGTGAGCAAAGTTTAAAGATATCAGAGAGTATTGGTTTAGATGATGAGAATACTAATCTTTCATTTCTTATTGCACTTTTACATGATATAGGTAGGTTTGAGCAAGCTAGGATATATAATACATTTAATGATTCTAAAAGTGTTGATCATGCTTTTTTGGGATGTAAGTTATTATTTGAAGATGGTTTAATAAGAAAGTTTGTAGATGATGATAGTTATGATGAAATAATAAGGAAGGCAATATATAATCATAATAAATATGAAATTGGTGTTTGTAATGATATGGAAATGCTTCATTCTAAAATAATAAGAGATGCTGATAAAATAGATATTATGAATTTAGTAGTTAATTTAGGTGAAATTAAGTTATCTGATGATAATTTAGGTGTTTCTAAGAAGGTGGATGAAAGTTTTAGAAATCATCTTTCTATATCTCATAAGGATAAGCTTGCTAGGAATGATAGTATAATTATGATGCTTGCGTTTGTATTTGATCTTAATTTTGATTATTCTTATAGATATTATAAAGATAATAATTATATAGATTTATTTTATTCGAAATTAAAGAATAAAGATATATTTAGTGAATACATTGAGATAGCCAATGGCTATATAGAAGGGAAGTGTAAGGATGTTAGAACCAAAATATATTCATAAGGATGTAGAAACTTCAAAATATGATTTTTGGCTTAGTCATGATTATTTTAAAAGTGGAGATTTAACAAAGGAACCATTTACTATAGTTATACCTCCTCCAAATGTAACTGGTAAGTTACATTTAGGACATGCTTGGGATACTACTATTCAAGATATTATAATTCGTTATAAGAGAATGTGTGGTTATGATGCTTTGTGGCTTCCTGGTATGGATCATGCTGGTATTGCAACACAAGCCAAGGTTGATAAAAAATTAAAGGAAATGGGAATTAACCCAAGAAGTATGGATAGAAATGAATGGTTAAAGTATGCTTGGGATTGGAAAAGTGAGTATGCTTTAAATATACATAAACAGTGGGCTAAATTGGGACTTAGTTTGGATTATTCTCATGAAAGATTTACTCTTGATGATGGTTTAAGTGATGCAGTTAAACATGTATTTGTAACTCTTTATAATGAAAACTTAATTTATAGAGGGGAAAGAATAATAAATTGGGATCCAGAAGCTAGAACTGCACTTTCTAATGAGGAAGTTATATATAAAGATGTTAAGGGTGCTTTTTATCATATAAAATATATGATAGAAAATACTGATGATTATTTGGAAGTTGCTACTACAAGACCAGAAACATTATTTGGTGATACTGCTGTTGCTGTTAATCCTGATGATGAGAGATATAATAAGTTAATTGGTAAGAATGTAGTTCTTCCAATTGTTAATAAATTAATACCTATAATAGGCGATAAACATGCTGATATGGAGTTTGGAACTGGTGTTGTTAAAATTACACCTGCTCATGATCCTAATGATTTTGAAGTTGGTAATAGACATAATTTAGATAGAATTAAGGTTATTAATGAAGATGGTACTATGAATGAGAATGCAAAAGAGTTTAATGGACTTGATAGATTTGTTGCTAGAAAAAAGGTTGTAGAAAAATTAAAAGAAATGAATTTACTTATTAAGGTTGAGGAAATTACTCATTCAGTAGGTCATTCTGAGAGAACTGATGCAATGGTTGAACCATATTTGTCAAAGCAATGGTTTGTTAGAATGAGGCCTTTAGCAGATAGGGTACTTGAAAATCAAAAAAACAAGGATACTAAGGTTAATTTTGTACCTCCTCGTTTTGAGAAAATAATGAATCATTGGATGGAAATAACTTATGATTGGTGTATTTCAAGGCAGTTATGGTGGGGGCATAGGATTCCTGCTTGGTATAAAGGAGAAGAGGTATATGTTGGATATGAAGCCCCAAAGGAAGATGGTTGGGTACAAGATCCGGATGTATTAGATACTTGGTTTTCATCAGCATTATGGCCATTTTCAACACTTGGTTATAAAGAAGAAACTGAGTTGTTAAAAAGACGTTATCCTAATGATGTTTTGGTAACTGGCTATGATATAATTCCATTTTGGGTTAATAGAATGACTTTTCAGGGACTACATTTTATGAATGAAAGACCATTTAAAGAATGTTTAATACATGGACTTATTCGTGATAAAGATGGTAGAAAAATGTCTAAAAGTTTAGGTAATGGTGTAGATCCTATGGATGTAATAGAAGAATATGGATGTGATAGTTTAAGATATTTCTTGTCTACTTCTACAAGTAATGGAATGGATTTAAGATATGATGAAGAAAAAATAAAATCAACATGGAATTTTATTAATAAATTATGGAATGCATCAAGATTTTGTTTAATGAATATAGAAGATTTAAGAGAAATTAATTTAAAAGATTTAGATATACATGATAAGTGGATATTAACAAAATATGAAAACACTATAAAAGAAGTAATTAAGTATATGGATAAGTATGAGTTTAATAATGTATCAAGTGTGTTATATTCATTTATTTGGGATGATTTTTGTGATAATTATATTGAGATGTCTAAATTTAGTAGTGATACTTTATCAACAAAAAGTACTTTGTATTATGTATTAACTGGAATATTAAAGATGCTTCATCCATTTATGCCTTTTGTAACAGAAGAGATATATCAGAACTTACCATTTAAAGAATGTGAATCTATAATGGTTAGTGATTATCCAAAATATGATAAAGAATTAGTTTTTGAAGATGATTATAATAATATGGAAAAAATTATTGAATTTATGCGTAAGTTTAGAAATGTAATTGGTGAGAATAAAATACCTAAAACAGCAAAAGTAAGAATAAATAATAACAATAATTATGATTTAATATGTAAAGTATTAAAACTTAAAGATAGAATTATAACTGATAAACTTAATATGACTAGTTATGATGTATCAGTTTATGATTATTCTATGACTATTTATTTTGAAAAAGAAGAGAATATGGAACTTATAAATAAAGAAATAGAACTTTTAAAATCAAATATAGAAAGAAGGAATAAATTACTTTCTAATACTTCGTATGTTAATAAAGCACCAGAGAAACTTGTTAATGAGGAAAGAACTAAATTAGAATTAGAGAAAAATAAATTAGAGGAACTATTAAAAAAGTGCAAGTAATTGCATTTTTTTTCTTATTTTGCTTTTTACTGAAAAGATTTACTATATTTATTAAGCATGATATAATCACATAAGAAGGATCTATAAGTGAATATTGGGAGGTTATTGTGAAAAAAATTAGATATAAGCAAAATAAAATTGTTATATTTTTCAATTTATTTGTAATATTATTTTTTTGTTTACAGTTTTGCAGTTATTATTTTTTTGAAAATGGTGGGAGAAATATATCGATTCATAAACAAAAATATAATATATGCAAAGAGTATGTAAACGGGAATGAAGATGAAAAAATATTAATAAAGAAGAAATATGAGGAAGATAATTTTGATGACTGCGATGAAATTGTGTTTTTTGATAATTCATCACCAAGTGCAATATCAATATATAGTAATATTCTAACAGGGAACAATATTTCAACATTAATATTTCCTTATTTTATACCAATAATAATATTATTCCCATTTGTTTATAAATTATCTAAAGAGTTCAAAGATAGACAAATAAAAAATTATATTTTGAGGAATACGTATAAGAATTATGTAAAAAAGATTTTTAGCGTTGCATATTCAAATCTATATCTTATACCTTCAATTATAGCCATTATTTTTATTGTTTCATACATATTAAGTGGGCATCTTGATCCACGTTCAGATATATATTTTCATTTTATTACTATTTCAAAAGAATTGGTATTGAATCCAGCTTTTTATTTATTCTACATGATAATAATTGTGTTAAATTTTGGCTTTTATACCAATATAGGTTTGTTTGTTTTGTCAAAAAAGAAAAATTTTGTTATTGCGTTGATAGAAAGTTTTTTATTAATATATTTTATTTGGATTATTAACGAACTTTTTATTTGTAACTTGCTTGGTAATTTGTTTAATGTTAATGCATTAAATTTTAGTTTACTTAATATATATACTTGGAACTCTATTACAAGAATTGATATTATTTTTATGTTTAATCTATGTGTATATATTATTACTCTTGTTCTAGCAATTATGTCTTATAAGGATAAAGAAAAATTTATTCAAAATTGTGAAAAGTAGGTGATAGAATGAAATTTGAAATAAAAAATTTAACTAAGAAGTTTAAAAATACTATAGTTATTGATAACGTAAACGTTACATTTGATTCAGGCAAGATATATGGAATAATAGGAAAAAACGGAAGTGGGAAGAGTGTATTTTTAAAAATATTATGTTCTTTTTATGTTCCAACTAGTGGTTATATATTACAAGATAATTATGATTATATAAAAAATAATTCATTTCCGAAAAATACTCGTGCATTAATAGAAAAACCAGATTTTATATCAGAATTAACAGGGTTTGAAAATCTTAAGTTACTTGCATCTATTCAGAATAGGATAAATGATTCTGATATAGAAAAAACTTTAAAAGATGTTAATTTATTTGAGGAAAAGGATAAAAAATATTGTCAGTATTCTTTAGGAATGAAACAAAAATTAGGTATAGCACAGGTATTGATGGAAAATCCCGATGTTTTGATTTTGGATGAACCATTTAATGGAATAGAAGAAGAATCTGTGAGAAAAATAAAAAAGATATTAAAGGAAGAAAAAAAGAAGGGAAAGTTAATTATAATAACTAGTCATATTAAAGAAGATGTTGTTGAATTATCAGATGAGATTTTTCTATTTAAAGAAGGGACATTAAAAAGGCAAAAATGAAAAGAAGAAGTTTTAATATGGAAAGCGTAAAAGAACTATTGAATTCTGATATTTATAAAGGTATATTTTTACTTATATTTTTAATATCATTAATAATCTTTAATATGATAAATAAAGATTTGGCTTTTGAAAATGCTTTTTTATATTTTATAAGTTATCCTTTATATATTCTTTTTATGATGATGATTTTATTTATTGCTTCAATATATACATCTAAAATACTTGATACAAAATTTAATATAATATTGAGATATTCAAATAAGAAGGAATATTTTAGAAGTTTGTTAGTGTATGTTACAGTAATTAATGGAATATTATTTAGTTTTTCTATTATGGTAAATTTAATATTATTATTGTGTTCGTATTGGAGAAGTATTTCTTTTACACAACTAGATTATTATCATATACCTTATTTTATATATAATATTTTTAGTGTTTTTAAATATTTTCTTGTAGTCAATTTTTTATGTCTTATAATTGTACAAATACGCAAATGTTTCAATAATATAATGAGTGCAGTTTTAATGGTAATTCTTTTGATACTAAAACTGGGATTTGTTTATAGTACGGATATTATAGATAATATTAGCAAAATCAAATTATTTTTTGGATATTACTTATATCCTTTTCAATATGCTAGTTTCAGTTTAGAGTTATGTGCTTCATTTTTGCAAATAACAATATTATTATTGTTTATAAAATTTTTATTTTCTTTTATAAATAAATATTGTAAAATCGAAATAATGGAGTAGAATTAAGTTATGAAATATTTAGCTATTAAAAATATGTACTTGTTTAAAAAAAATTTGTTTAAATATTACTATTTGAATATTTTAGTTTTGTTAATTTCTTTGTTTCAGCATCATTCTATATTGTCGTATTTAAGAGAAGAAGAAATATTTTCAGTTTTAGGTTTAGGTTCGTTATATGAGAACAATCCTATATATATACTTTTAAAAATTATAAGTATATCCGTCGTTATTCATTTTACATTCAAAAGTATATTCTTTGACATGTTTAATGATATAAAAAATCTAATTTTGAGAATGGATTTAAACAAGATTATATTAACTAATTTTGTTAATTGTTTGTTTCTTATCTTATTTACGAGAATTTTCATAAATGTAATTGCATATTTAATTTTTCTAATTTTAAATATTAAACTATCTGTTTCTTTTATACTTATTGTACTATTAAAAGATATAAGTTTTTATGTTATAGTATTTAATTTGACAGTGTTATTTATGCTTTTTATATATTCAAATATAAAATATATTTCTGTAATCGTTATTTGTGCACTAATTTTACTGTTCACTAAATCATTATATAAAATTAATATGTTAATAATGTTTCTAATTATGATAGTTATTATGATAATAAATTTATTATTAATCTGTAAAACGGGAATATTTAAAAAAATTTTAAATGAATAAACATTAAAAGTGCAAGTAATTGCATTTTTTCTTTTATTACTGTACAATTAAGAAGGTGATAAGTATGAAAATAGTAAATAATATAGATAAAAATATATTTAGGGAATATGATATAAGGGGGACATATAATGTAAATTTAAATGAAGATGTTAGTTATACAATTGGTAAGGCGTATGGAACTTATATAAAGAGATTTAATGAAACTATTTGTGTTGTTGGTCATGATAATAGATTGTCTTCTTTTTCTATAAATGAAAGTTTGATAGAAGGCATTTTAAGTACTGGTATTAATGTAGTAGATATTGGTTTGGTTACAACTCCTATGCTTTATTTTGCTAGAATTTTAAGAAAAACTAATGCAAGTATTATGGTTACTGCATCCCATAATCCTAAGGATGATAATGGATTTAAAATATCTTTTAATAGTGTTTGTAATGCAAAGGGTGAGGAAATATTTGAATTTAGGGATTTTTTATATAAATTTGAGTTTGATGATGGGAATGGAAAATTATATAAAGATGATATAAAGAATCAGTATTTTGAATTGTTTAAAAGAACATTACACTTTGGTGATAGGAGAGTAAAGGCGGTAGTAGATTGTGGTAATGGTACTACATCTATAATAGCAAGGGAATTATATAGTATGTTTCCAATTGATTTAGTTATGTTATATGATGAATCTGATGGAAGATTTCCTAATCATCATCCTGATCCAATAGTGGAAGAAAATGTTTTAGATTTGAAGAAAAAAGTTAAGGAAGTACATGCTGATGTTGGAATTGGCTTTGATGGAGATGGAGATAGGGCTGGTTTTGTTGATGAGTTAGGAAATGTATTTTCTTCGGATGAATATGCAGTAGTAATAGTAAGAGATATGTTAAAGAGTGAGACAAATAAAAGAATACTTTATGATATAAAATGTTCTAGAATAGTAAAAGATGAGATAGTGAAATTAAATGGAATATCATTTGAAAATAGAACTGGTGCATCTTATATGATGTCAAGAGTTATTGATGATAATATGGATTTTGGAATAGAGTATTCTGGTCATATATATTTTAATAATGAATTTCCGCCTATTACTAGTGGACTTTATGCAGGATTAAAGTTACTTGAGATTATGTCTAAAACAAATAAAACTGTAACTGAATTAGTAAGTGGAGTTAATAAATATTATCAAACACCTGAGTTAAAATTTCCTTTTTCTGATGATATAAAAAGGAATGTAGTTGATAATATTAGACAATATTCAAAAGAAAAGCAATATAATATAAGTGAAATAGATGGTATAAAGGTAAATTTTATAGATGGATGGGCATTAGTAAGATGTTCTAATACTGGTCCTAATGTAACTGCTAGGTTTGAGGCAACAACTGAGAAAAGATTAGAGGAAATAAAAAATGAATTTGTAAGTTTGTTAAATAGTTATAAAGAGGGATAAAATGAAAAAATTGAATGATGTACTTGTTTTTTTGTTATCAATATTAGGAATTGTTTTTATGGTTAAATACTTTATTTCTGGTGATATAGTTAGAGCTTTAATATCTTTATGTTTACCAGTATTAATGTTTTTGCCTAAATTATTACAGAAAAAAATAAAGATAAATGAACGTTTAAAATTAATATATATTTTGTATATATTCTTTCTTATGGTATTAGGATGTATTTTTAAATTATATACAACAATATATTATTATGATTCACTTGCTCACTTTTCTTTTGGTGTAGGATGTCCTATTATATCGTTTTTACTTCTTAAGAAATTTAATAAATATGATAGAAGTAGTATGTTCTTTAATGTTTTTTTTCTACTTATGGTAACACTTGGATTATCTGCTTTATGGGAAATATTTGAATTTACTAATAGTAAAATATTTGATGCGGATGTTCAACATGTATTAACGACTGGTGTAACTGATACGATGAAGGATATTATTCTTGCATTTTTAGGTAGTATATTATTTTCTACTTGGTATATATATAAGGCAAAGACAAATATTAATGGTTTTGATGAGTTCTTTGAATAAAAATTACTTATTATTAGTAATTTTTTTTAAAATTAAATAAATTGAATAAAGTTGCTAATTACTTATATTTTATTGTTGATAATAATATTTTTCTTGTATTTAAACATATAATTTGTTATAATAGACATGGCTTTTTTAAAATGCATGAATATGGATTTAAATGTCTAGTGCCTGTATGGGTGATGTTTTTTGGAAGTATTCAGAGGAAAAAAACAAAAGGAGGAATGAAAATGACAGTTGTTTCAATGAATTATTTATTAGAAGCTGGAGTACACTTTGGTCATCAGACTAAGAGATGGAATCCAAAAATGAAGGAATACATTTTTACTGCAAGAGATGATATTTATATTATCGACTTACAAAAAACTGTGAAATTAATTGAGGAAGCTTATGCTGAACTTAAGAAGATTGCTGAAAATGGTGGAAAGGTATTATTTGTAGGAACAAAAAAGCAAGCACAAGAAGCTGCTAAGGAAGAAGCAGAGAGAACTAATATGTTCTATGTAAATGAAAGATGGTTAGGAGGAACTTTAACTAACTTTAGAACAATTAGGAAGAGAATTAATCGTCTTGATGAGATAGAAAAGATGGAGAAGGATGGAGTATTTGAACAATTACCAAAGAAAGAAGTAGTTAAAATACGTAAGGAATATGAGAAATTGAATAAGTATTTATGTGGAATAAGAAATATGAAGAAGGTTCCTGAGGCAATAATTATAGTTGATCCTCGTAAGGAGATAAATGCTATAAGGGAAGCTAGAAGATTACATATTCCAGTATTTGGTATAGTAGATACTAATTGTGATCCTGATGATGTTGATTATGTAATACCTGCAAATGATGATGCTATTCGTGCTGTAAAGGTAGTTATGGGTGTGTTAAATAATGCTGTTGCTGAAGTTTATGGATGCCCAGTTCTTGATTTTATTACAGAGGAAGATAAAACTTCTGTAAAGGAAGATAAGGAAGTAGAGAAAAAAGCAGTTAGAAAAGAAGATAAAAATGTAGAAAAGAATGAGACAAAGAAAGAGCCAGTTAAGGAATCAAAACCAGTTAAGAAAGAAAAAGCCGTTAAAGAAGAGAAAATAGATTTAACAAAATTAACAGTTACTGATTTAAAGAAAATGGCTAAGGATAAGAATATTGAAGGATATTCTAAAATGAAGAAAGAAGAACTTATTTCAAGTTTAAAATAAAATATTGGTAGGTGATAAAATGATTACTGCAAGTATGGTAAAGGAATTAAGAGAGTTAACTGGTGCTGGTATGCTTGATTGTAAGAAGGCCTTAGAAGAAACTAATGGAAATATTGATAAGGCATCTGAATGGTTAAGGGAAAAAGGAATTTCTAAGGCAGCAAAGAAAGCTGATAGAATTGCGGCTGAGGGACTTGTTAATATACTTATAAATGGTAATAAGGCAGTTATATTGGAAGTAAATTCTGAAACTGATTTTGTTGCTAAGAATGCTGAATTTAAGGATTTAATAAATACTATAGCCAATTTACTTGTTAATTCTTCAGTAAAAACTGTAGATGAGGCAAAAAAGTTGGAAACTAGTGATGGAACTTTGGAAGATACTATTACTAATAAAATTGCTAAGATTGGAGAGAAACTTAGTTTTAGAAGATTTGAGTTAGTTGAAAAGAGTGATAATGAAACATTTGGATCTTATATTCATATGAATGGAAAGATTGGTGTGTTAGTTGTTTTAGATGGCTCAAATGAAGAAGTAGCAAAGGATGTTGCAATGCATGCTGCTGCTATGAGACCAAAGTATTTAAGTATTGATTCAGTACCTACAAATGATGTAGAACATGAAAGGGAAATTCAAAAACAAATAGCTATTAATGAGGGAAAACCAGCGGATATAGCTGAAAAGATGGTTGAGGGTAGAATTAAGAAATTCTATAAAGAGGTATGTTTAACTGAACAACCATTTGTTAAGAATGATGATTTAAGTGTTAGTGAATATGTTAAACAAAATGGTGGAACTATAAAGTCAATGGTTAGATATGAAGTTGGTGAAGGAATGCAAAAGAGAGAAGAAAATTTTGCTGAAGAAGTAGCTAAACAAATGAAATAGAAAATATTAATATTTTGTTAAATGTAGATAGAGTAAATCTACATTTTTTTTTATTTGGTTGTTTTAAACTTATAAATGTATTATAATTATTTTAAAGATAGGAAGTGTATTATGATAGTTAAAACAGTAGATGGAAATGAAGCGTGTGCGAGAAGTGCTTATATATTTTCTGATATAGCGGGAATTTATCCTATAACTCCTTCATCAACTATGGCGGAATATGTGGATGAGTTTAGTAGTAAGAAAATTAAGAATATATTTAATGAACCAGTTAAGGTTGTTGAGATGCAGAGTGAAGCTGGTGCTGCTGGTTTTGTTCATGGGGCTTTATCAAATGGAAGTATAGCAACAACTTTTACTGCTAGTCAGGGACTTTTATTAATGATTCCAAATATGTATAAAATAGCAGGTGAAATGTTACCTTGTGTTATAAATGTAGCGGCTAGAAGTATAGCAACTCATGCGTTAAGTATATTAGGTGATCATCAGGATGTTTATGCTATAAGACCAACAGGTTTTGCTATAATGGCATCATCTTCTGTACAAAGTGTATCTGATTTGACAATAGTAAGTTATTTGTCTTCTTTAAAGTCATCTTTACCTTTTGTTAACTTTTTTGATGGTTTTAGAACAAGTCATGAATTGTCAAAGATAAACATACTTGAAAAAGAGGATATTGAAGATATAATTGATTACAAAAAAATAAATGAGTTTAGAAATAGGGGTTTAAGTATAAATAATAAAGTAAAAGGTACTGCTATGATGGAAGATGTATATTTTCAAATGTCTGAAGTTAGGAATAAAGATTATGATAAGTTACCTGATATAGTTAATGATTATATGAAAAAAATAAATAAGAAAACAGGTAAGAGTTATGCTCCATTTGAATATTATGGAAGTAAGAAGGCATCTAAGGTAATAGTTGCAATGGGATCGGTTTGTGAAACTGTTAGGGAAGTAATAGATGATTTAAATGGGGATATTGGTTTAATAGAAGTACATCTTTATAGACCTTTTTCTAAGAAATATTTTTTTGATGTGTTACCTAAAACTGTAACTAAGATAGCTGTTTTAGATAGGACAAAGGAACCGGGTTCAGTAGGAGAACCATTATATTTGGATGTAGTAAGTATGTTTGCTTGTAAAGATAGTAGTCCTCTTATATTTGGTGGTAGATATGGACTTTCTAGTAAAGATACTAATCCAGCTCATATAAAAGCAGTGTATGATTTTTTAGATGATAAACCATTTAATGGATTTACAGTTGGGATAGAGGATGATGTTACTAATCTTAGTATAAAAGTAGATGATTATGTAACTAATCTTGATTCAAAGGAATTTTTAGTTTATGGATATGGTTCTGACGGAATGGTTTCTGCGTCTAAAGATATTATTAAAATAATTGGTGATAATACAAAGGAATATGTTCAGGGATATTTTCAATATGATTCTAAGAAGAGTGGTGGAATTACTAGGAGTCATATAAGAATATCAGATAAGGTGATAAGAAGTGCATATTATATAAATAATCCAAGTTTAGTTGTGTGTTCAAAGGAAAGTTATTTGGGTAAATATGATATGCTTTCTAATATAAGGGAAAATGGTACGTTTATTTTTGTAACGTCTTTAGGTAAAAAAGAAGTAGAGGAAATGCTTAGTGGAAATATAAAGAAAACTATTATAGATAAAAAGATTAAGTTTTATATAATAGATGCGTATAAGTTAGCAAACAAGTATGGTTTAAAGAATAAAATAAGTACTATATTAGAGGTGTGTATATTAAATGTAATTGGATATAAGAAGTATATAAATAAGGTAAAGGAGAGTATAGAAAAAAGATTTTTGAAAAAAGGTAAAGATGTAATAGATGCGAATATAAAAGCAGTGGATGAGGCAATGGATAATCTTTGTGAGTTAAAAATAAAATATAATGATATTGAATTTTTAGATGAAAAGAGTAAGAAGTATAACAAAGTTTGCGATATGATTAATAGTTTGAATGGAAATAAGTTAAAAGTAAGTGATTTTGTCTTATATAAAGATGGTAGTTTTATAACTGGTACAACTGAGTATGAAAAAAGGGGTATAGCGGAATGTGTACCTGTTTGGAATAAAGATAAGTGTATTCAATGTAATCAGTGTTCATTTGTGTGTCCACATGCTGTTATAAGACCATATTTATTATCAGATGAAGAGGTAAAAAATGCTCCGAAGTCGTTAAAAAACAATTTAAGAAAGGCAATTGGTTCAAAATATCAATATGGGATTGGTATATCTAAATTGGATTGTACTGGTTGTTCTTTGTGTGCTAATATATGTCCATCTCATGCTTTAACTATGACTCCATTTGAGGATGTGAGTGATGATGAAAATTTTTCTTATTTAGAGAAAGTTAGTGAGAAAAAAGAGGAGATAAATAATACAGTAAAGGGAACTCAATTTAAAAAACCATTATTTGAATTTAGTGGTGCTTGTGCTGGTTGTGGTGAAACTCCTTATATAAAATTATTGACTCAATTATTTGGAAATAAAATAGCAATAGCAAATGCAACTGGTTGTTCATCAATATATGGGGCCTCTTTCCCTTCTATTCCTTATAAAATACCATGGGCTAATTCATTGTTTGAAGATAATGCTGAATTTGGGTATGGACTTATGTGTGCTTATAATTCAAATAGGGTTAAAATAAAAGATATAATGGAAAGTGAATTAGATGGTCCTAATAAAGAATTATTTAATAAGTGGTTAAATAATAGTGATAATTATGAAATAACAAAGGAAGTATATGAAAATATAGATTATTCTAATACTAAACTTGTTGATTTAAAGGAATATATAATTGCTAGGGATATATGGATAGTAGGAGGAGATGGTTGGGCTTATGATATTGGATTTGGTGGAATAGATCATATATTATCTACTAATTCAAATGCAAGAATTTTAGTTTTGGATACTGAGGTATATTCAAATACTGGTGGTCAATCTTCTAAATCATCTAATAGAGGATCTATTGCTAAGTTTACGTCTAGTGGTAAAGAAACTGCTAAGAAGGATTTAGCAAGAATTGCAATGTGTTATAAAAATGTTTATGTAGCTCAGATTTCTATGGCTAATATGAATGCTGTTATAAAAGCATTTAATGAGGCAAATAATCATGATGGTCCGGCAATAATAATTGCATATTCTACTTGTATAAATCATGGTATAAAAACTGGTATGGAAAGTGGAATAGATGAGCAAAAATTGGCTATACAATCAGGGTATTATCCAATATTTAGATATGATTCGAATAAAGGGGAATTTCATATGGATATGAAGGAACCAAATTTTGAGTTGTTAGATAAGTTTATAAATAATGAAACGAGATTTCAAGCATTAAAAATAATAAATGAAGTTCATGCTAATGAATTATTTGCTAAATTAAAAAGTGATGCAAAGGAAAGATATGAGTTTTATAAGTCATTAGAAAATAAATAATCAGTTCAAAATTGATTATTTTTTTATTTTTTAGGGGAAGAAATGATATTAATCTAGTATAAGAATATTGAAGAGGTGAGTTATGGGAAGAGTAGTTTTGGAATGTAATAATATTTGTAAGAAATTTAAGAATAAAGTAATACTTGATGATGTATCATTTAAATTGTGTGAGGGAGATATAGTTGGTCTTATAGGAAAAAATGGTGTGGGTAAAACAACACTTATTAAGATAATATTGGGACTTCAGAAATCAAGTGGAAGTGTAATAATAAATGGATATGATATGAACAAGGATTTTGTTCATGCGATAGAAAAGGTTGGTGCGACAATAGAGAATGCTTGTTTTTATAATTATTTAACTGGAATGGAAAATTTGAAATTGAAATCTAGATTATATAATGTTAGTGATGTTTTATTAAATGATGTAATAAAGTTAGTTGGACTTAGTGATGTAATAAATGAACGTGTATCTAAGTATTCATTAGGTATGAAGCAAAGATTGGCTATTGCTTATGCTATATTGGGTAAACCAAATATTTTGATACTTGATGAACCGACAAATGGTCTTGATGTTGAAGGCATGATAGATTTAAGAAATATAGTACTTGCTTTATCTAATTTAAATATGGCAATTTTAATATCTAGTCATTTGTTAAGTGAAATAGATGTTATGTGTAATAAGATATGTATGTTAAAAGATGGGAAAATAGTTTTAAACAAAAAAATAGAAGAAGTAAAAGAAAAATCATATGTTTTAGAATTAGATAATGCTAGAAATTTAAATTTAAATTATAGAAATAAGTTAATAAGTAATAGTTGTATTGAGGTGTGGTGTAATGAGAAAGATATTTATTCAATAATTGAAGGATTAATAAAACAGAATAGGAAATTGATATCATTTAAGGAAAAAAATAGTAAGTTAGAGGATATATTTTTATCTGAGATGGGAGGGAGTATGAGTGCTTAAATTATTACAAAATGAGTTTGTTAAGATTTTTAAGAAGAAAAGTATATTTGTAATATTTGTAATAATGATATTTTTTGTAGTGGCTACAAATATTATTTATAAATATAAAATAAATGAATTGGGTGAATTTAATAATAATAAGTATAATTATTTAAAAATAGCAGAATATGAGTATGAAAATAGTAATGATGATAAGGTAAAGAGCTTGAGTAAATTTGTGTTAGATACGAAATATAATATAAATAGAAAAAATGATTTAAGAGGAATATTATTAAATTTATTTGTTGAGTATGATATATTTATTATTCTTATTTCTGTTTTAATACCTGGTGTAATAATATCAGAAGAATTTCATAATGGTACAATAAAACAATTATTAATAACTCCTAATTCTAGATTTAAGATAATGTTATCAAAATTATTAACTTGTTTTTTGATGATAGTTTCTACAATATTTATATTAGTAATACTTCAGTTATTTATTGGTTCTTTGTTCTTTCCAATAAGTGGGTTAAGTGTACCTGTTGCAATATATAATTATCATACTAGTAGTGTAGTAACATATAATATTTTTTCTTATTTATTAATTTTAATATTAAATAAAATGCCTATGTTTATAATAATGAGTATAATAATATTATTTATAAATACAATATCATTAAATAGTGCGGTATCTGTTTTAATTGGATTACTTTTATATGTTTTATCTCCTATATTAAATGCACTTTCTAAAAATATAAAAATATTTAATTTGTTTGTTACACCTCATTGGGATTTATCAATTTATATGTTTAATAATTTAAATGGATTAAGTGTATCAATAATTATAGATGTTATTTATGTTGTAGTTTTAATTTTTATAACTTTTTATGTATTTATGAGAAAAGATATAAAGAATGTGTAAAAAATAGAAAATATAGTGTATAATACCTTTTAGGTGATATGAATGAATGTTATTGGATTGGTATTAACATTAGTTTTAGGATTTTTTATAATTATTGGTGCATTTTTGATGCATATATTTGAGAATAAAGAAAGGTTTTTAGTTATTTCTTTGAGTATGGCTTTTGGGGTAATGGCGTCTTTAATTTTTTTAGAGTTGTTACCAGAGAGTTTTGAAATATTTAATGAAAAATATAGTAGTATAATTTCAATTGCTATGATATTAATTTTTTCTATTATTGGTTTTTTGATATTAAAAATATTAGATAAATTTATACCTGATCATGAAGATGATGATGAGGCAAATTTAATACATGTTGGAATAGTGTCTAGTATAGCTATAATACTTCATAATATAATAGAAGGTATGGCAATATATAATACGTTTAATACATCGATTAATTTAGGAATATTGTTAAGTATAGGTGTGGGTCTTCATAATATTCCACTTGGTATGGTTCTTAGTTCGACGTTTTATAAATCACTTTCGAATAAGAAAAAATCAAATGTAATTATATTTCTGATATCAACGTCAACTTTTGTTGGTGGACTTATTATGTGCATATTTAATAATGTATTTAAAAATGAATTTATAATTGGATTATTGTTATCTATAACAGTAGGAATGTTAGTGTATATAAATATAATTGAAATTTTACCAAAATTAATTAAAAGTAAGGATAAAAAAATGATAATAACAAGTATTATAGTAGGAATTTTAATATTATTTGTTAGTGTATTTTTGGAATAATAAAAACTTCACATTGTGAAGTTTTAATCTTCTTTTCTGATGGCATAATTTATTGCTGTTATTACTTGAAATATTGCGGTTATGATAATGAATGGAAGTATTAATTTGCTGAAACTGCTATATTTATATGATATAAATCCAATAAATAATGATATAAATAGGAAAACTGTTTTGATTTTTCCATATATTGAACTTTTATTTTTATTAAATTCTCTGTTTTTTAAATTTCCAGATGCAATAAATTTTGTACAATTAATTATAATTATTATAAATTCAAGTATTAAAGTAATTATAAAGTTTTTGTTAATGGCTATTATAAATGTAGTAGAAGCACTTAATGCAAGTAATTTATCTCCTATTGCATCTGCCATTTTTCCGTAGATTGATATAACATTCCATTTTCTGGCTAAATAACCATCAAATAAATCAGAGAGAAGTGCAATGACAAATAATATTGATAGTGTATTATATTGACCTTTAAAAAATAAAAATGGTATTAAAAGTGCTACAAATATTCTATATGTTGTTAAAATGTTTGGTATATATTTTTTCATATTAAGCCCCTTTACTATAAAATATTATAAAAGTGTGATTATTATTCTCTTATAATAATAAATTTTTATAAATATCTGATATAATAATAATAATATATTTTTAATAATTTGGCAAACTATTTTATATAGGAGGATTTTATGTTTATATTATGTCTTAAAATATTTTTTGTTAGAATATTAGATGTATCTTTAGGAACAATAAGAACAATGTTTGTTGTAAGGGGTAAAAAGTTAATTTCATCTATGATTGGATTTTTTGAAATTTTAGTTTGGTTTTTGGTTGTAAAAGAAGCACTCCAAACGGAAAGTAATAGTATATTTATAGCGATTTCTTATTCTCTTGGGTTTGCAACAGGTAATTATATTGGAGCATTACTTTCAGATAAACTTATAACTGGTAATGTTAGTGTTCAAGTATTTACTAATAATAATAATTTAGAAAAGATTTTAAGAGAACATGGTTATGGTGTGAGTAGTGTTGTTTATACAGGATATGAAGAGGAAGCTCATAAACATATGTTGTTTATAAATGTTGATAAGAAGAAGGAAAAAGCTTTAAGGGAACTTATAAAGAAAAATGATAAGGAAGCATTTATAATAGTAAATGAAACTAAATATGTAGAAAACGGTTATTTTAAATAAAAATTTCAACAATTGAAATTTTTTTTCTTTTATAGGGGGATTTTTAAAGTTATCTCTAATATTACTATTAGGGAGTGATAATATGAGATTAAAAGGAGTGTATCAGCATAATTCAAAAGATTGTGGTGTTGCATGTTTGCTTTCTATAGTTGAATATTATGGGGGAAAAAATGATTTTGAAAATATTAGATATTTAACTAAGTGTGATACGAATGGTATTAGTGCTTTAAATATTGTAAATGCTGCAAGTAAATTGGGATTTACTGCTAGAGGTATTAAGTGTGATTTAGATAATATTAAAGAATTATGTATTCCATTAATATGTCATGTTACATTAAATAATGGATATAATCATTATATTATTATAAAGAAAATAGATAAAAATTATGTTTATGTCTTTGATCCGGATAAGGGACATGAAAGGTATAGGGTTGATAAATTTAAGGAAATATGGAATGGAATTGTAATAGAACTTATTCCATATAGGAAATTAGATGTTGTAGAAAATAAAATTCCTAATTTGCTTAAAAATATATTTTCAAGAAATAAGTATTTGTATTTTATGATAGTAATATTGTGTTTTATCTCTATAATATTAGCAATAGTAAATAATTTTTATTTTAAGATTTTATTAGAAAGTAAGAATTTATTATTAGTATTTATTGCATTTTTGATTATTTTATTTATGAAAGAAATTATTGGTTTTATTAGAAATAATTTAATTATAAAAATGGATAATGATATAGATTTGTTTCTTAATTTAGATGGCCATAAGAAATTATTATTACTCCCAAACTATTACTATAATAGTAGAACTATAGGAGATATTATAACAAAAATTCAGGATATAAGTTATGTAAAAGAATTTTTTATAAAGGTATTATTATTAATACCAGTTAATACTGTTTTGTTAGTTGTATCTACTTTGATATTATTAAATATAAATAAGAAATTATTTTTAATATTTGTTATAGTTGTTATTTTATATGTATTAGTAATGCTTCTTTTTGGTAAAAAAAGTAGAAAGTTGATAAGATTGAATCAAGATAATAAGTCATTAAATAATGAGATATTAGTTAGTAATATAAAGAATATAGCTACTATTAAGAATTTGAATATTGAATCTATTGAACATGAGAAATATAAATCAAATTATATGAAATATATATTTGATAGAAATAATTATGAAAGATTGTATTTGATTGAACAATTTATTAAGAACTTAATACTGTTTATTGGTATGAATTTGATTTTATATTTTGGTGCTTCTTATATTGATAAGGGAATATTGGAAATAAGTGATTTGATATTATTTAATTCACTAATTTTATATTTTATAGAACCGCTTAAGGATTTATGTGAACTAAATCCAATTGTGAAGAATGGTATTAATGCATTAAAAAGAATATCTGAGATATATGGTTTTAAAAAATCTTGTTATGAGAAAATAGAGGTAAGTAAATTTGATATTGAATTTAAGAATTTAACATTTTCTTATGATGGATTAAATAATGTATTAAACTCTATTAATTTGAAAATAAAAGATAGGGAAAAATTGGCAGTAGTAGGTCCTAGTGGATGCGGTAAATCAACTTTGTTTAAACTTTTAAATAAGACGTATGAAACTTTAGATGGAACTATATATGTTGGTTGTGTTGATATAAATAATATAGATATTGGTAAATATATAACTTATGTATCTCAAGAAGAATTATTATTTAATGATACCTTATATAATAATTTAGTATGTGGTAGTGAAAATGTTTGTGATATAGATAAAATATTAAAAATAACAAAAATGGATAGGGTTATTAGTTTAAAAAAAATGTCTATGGATAGTATGATATTTGAAAATGGTGAAAATTTGAGTAAGGGTGAAAAACAGAAATTAATAATATCTAGAGTTTTGCTTAGAAATAGTAATATTTTGATTTTAGATGAAGATTTAAATGGAATGGAAGAAGCTGAAGAAGTAGAAATATTAAAAAATATAATGGATAATTTTAAGGATAAGACAATAATTTATATAACGCATAGGACTAAGTGTATAAAGTTGTTTGATAGGGTAATAAATTTAAATGAAATAAAGGAGGTATAAAATGATAAGTTTAACAAAAGAAGAAATGAATGAGATAAATGGTGGAATTTCGTTTGGATCTAAGGTATTTTTATTTGGCGGATTAATTTCATTTATAATTGGAATTATAGATGGATTTGTAAATCAAAAGGAATGTGTTAAGGAGGGGTAATGAGAGAACTAACAAAAGAAGAATTATATTATATAAATGCAGGAGATATGAATGGTGCACTTTTAACTAGTATTATAACTGGATTTAAGTATTTATATGGTTTAGGACAAATTTTGGGTAATACAATAAGAACATTAATCTATGGAAAATCATGTTAAAAAAATGAACCCTGATTCAATTTTATGTATTTATTCCATTCTGTAGATATTAGTTAAAAATATGTATATTAAAAGAGAAATTTATTTTTCTCTTTTTTAGATAATTTGATTTTAGCTTAGTTGTGTTATAAAATAATATTCAATCTTCTACTTTTAAAAGTGAATGCTAACTCTCTATTGGAGTGACTTTTCTAGTCATTCAATATGATTAACATATGTCTTTGTATTCGTTAGATGTATGGAATTCTTAATCAGAATGCAAGATTAATTCATATATATCTTTTTCTTATAAATATTATTGCACAAAAAAATGTAGCCCGTGTGTCTACATTTACTTTTTAAATGTCTAAAATTTGAGTACTATCAAGTGGATTATCATCTTTAAATAATTGTTCATCTGTAATAGGTGCTTGTTGTTGTGTATTTGCTGTTACTTGTTGCGGTGTTTGTTGTACTGGTTGCTGTATTACTTGATTTGTATGTTCTACAGTATTGTTAGAAAGTTTAGTTTGTTCAAGTGCTTTATTTAAATCATATTTATAAGAAGCTGTACCATTCTTTCTATCTTCTATGTCATCATCAAGTTCGATTAGCTTAATAACTTCTTCAAAAGTAGTATAACCATTGATAACTTTTTCGAGTCCGTCTTGAAGTAATGTATTAACGTCACTATTATATACTAAGGTACGTAATTTATCTTTTGGCATGTTATTAGATATTGCATCTCTTATTTCTTGTGTTATTAAAAGTACTTCATGTATAGCAATACGACCTTTATATCCATTTCCACATTCTTCGCATCCGACTGCTGTATAAATTTCATTTACTTGCATTCCGAATACTTTTTGAAATATTTCTTTTTCATAATCATTAGTAGGTCTTTTTCTTTTACATTTATCACATAGTTTTCTTGCTAGCTTTTGTGAAATAATTCCTTCAAGTGCACTAGCAAGTAAATATCTTTCGACTTCCATATCTAGTAAACGTTCAATGGTATTTAATGAGTTATTAGTATGTATTGTAGATAATACTAAATGACCTGTTATAGATGCTCTAACCGCAATTCTTGCTGTTTCATTATCACGAATTTCACCTATCATTATAATATCTGGGTCCTGTCTTAATATAGAACGAAGGACATTAGCGAATGTAAGACCGATTTCACTATTAACTTGTACCTGATTTATTCCTTTTATGTTCATTTCTATCGGATCTTCAACTGTAATAATATTAGTTTCAGTTCTATTTAGTTTTTGTAAAATAGAATATACTGTAGTTGATTTACCACTACCAGTAGCACCTGTAATTAATATTATTCCTGACGGTATATTAATTAATTTACTTATTTTTTTGAAGTTTCTTTCGCTGAATCCTAAATATTCTATTCCTTTTAAACTCATGGAATAATCTAATATACGAATAACAATTTTTTCACCTTCATTAGTGGGTAAAGAAGATACACGAAGGTCTAGATTAACATCTTTTATAGTTTGCTTTATAGCACCATCTTGTGGTAATCTTACTTCTGTTATATTCATACCAGATATAATTTTAATACGGGTAATTAAATTCTTTTTTAAAGTATTGGGTATAGTTGTATAATTCATTAATTGTCCATCAATACGAATTCTAACTACCATTTCTTCTTCTTCAGGATCAAAATGGATATCACTAGCTCCTCTTTTGGAAGCATCATATAATATCTCATTTACTACTTCAACTATTGGTAACTTCTCATAGTCGAAAGTTTTTATCATATTTTATCCTCCATTTTATTCTTTATTGTAATTATCACAAAAGTATTATATAATATTATAAAGATAATATCAACATTTTGAGGTGATTATTGTGAAAAAAGAGGATAAAAATGGGTTTTTTCTATCTGAAACAATGGTTGTAATAGCGGTCGTGTCGGTTGTACTTTTAGGAGTATTTAAGATATTTTCACATGTTTATACTAATTATAAACAAGAGGAGAGATATAATACTATAAATGCAATTAATGCACTTTCAAATATAAAAAAATATTTTGATAATAAGGGTGTAAGTTATGATTCGATAACATTAAATAATGGATATGCAGATATAACAAATATTCAGGAATATGAAACTGATTATTTTGATGCGATAAAAAAAGAATATTCAGTTGATAAATTGTATTTGATAGATATGAGTATTGAAGATAAGACATTTCCTAATTTTAATGTTATATTGAGAAAATATATTAATACAATAAAAACATCTGGCTTAATATTACTTGTGCAAGTAAATGGCAGTGAATATGCAAATATTAAGGTAATAGATGATAATATAAGGTTAGTGGGAGATGCAGAAAATGAATATATTACATATGTAAAATTAGGTGGTACTTTTAAAGAACCAGGTTATATAAGTGAAAGCGGTGTAGTTCCAACTATAACATGGGAACCAAGTTTTAATTCAAATGAAGAGGGCACATATTACATGTATTATGATTTTAATGGAAAAATATTAAAAAGAAAAGTAGTGGTTTTAGAACTAGATAAAAGTTTTGATTATACATCAGATGAACAAATTTATATATCAAAATTAGATGGATATTATAAATTAGAAGTATGGGGTGCACAAGGAGGAAGTTATAATAGTTATGTTGGTGGTTATGGAGGTTATTCTACTGGTGTTGTTTATTTAAATGCTGGTACGTGGTTGTATATTAATGTTGGTGGTTATGGAAATGATGCTTGTAATAAACAATATTGTGAAGGAGGATTTAATGGGGGAGGTAGAGGTGCTGGAAGCAATAATCCAGTTTATTCCACTGGAGGTGGTGGTGCAACACATATTGCTACTTCTTCTGGATTACTAAAAAATTTATCAAATAATATATCTTCTATTTTGATTGTAGGAGGAGGAGGAGGTGGTGTTTCTTATCAAACAGTTAATTCTTCAGTTTATGCCGGTAATGGTGGTTCTGGTGGAGGTTATGTTGGTATGGATGGCACTTCAACCCAGAGTGATTATGAATTTGGTAAGGGTGGTTCTCAAACTGATGGAGGAAGTGCTACTAGTTCTAAAATCAATAATATAGTTCGTGGTTCAGAAGGTTCTTTTGGACTTGGTGGAAATGGAAATTATTATTCTGCAGGTGGTGGTTCTGGCTTTTATGGAGGAGGAGCTAGTAATCAATCTGGTGCAGGTGGTGGTTCAGGTTATATAGGGAATACATCACTTTTAACATTACAAGGTATTACAAAAACTATGTATTGTTATAATTGTACTACTTCATCTGATTTATTAACCAAAACAGTATCTACAACATGTACTAGTGAAACAGCAAAAGAGAAATGTGCTAAAATTGGGAATGGATATGCTAAAATTACATATATTGGGTAGAGATTGAAATATATATTATAAATTTAAGGAAAATACAGTACTTTTCTAGAATAATAATGGTAGTTATATATTTTATTATTATGGGACAAGATAGAATTCATTTAGTAAATAAAATATTTAATAATGAAACAATTAGAACTGTATGGGATGAAGAAGATGAAAAATATTATATAAGTGTTGTTGATATTGAAGGAATGTTTAGAATTATTGAATCAGTTTCTAGTAAAAATGCAGAGCCAATTAAACAATGGCTAACAAAATTAGGTAGTGAGAGAATAGATGAAGCATTTGATCCATCTATAAGTGTTCAAATAGCAATAGATTTATATAGAACAAAGGGTTATGATGAAAACACTGAAGTTGCAAGATGTGGTGGTAAAATTGCTGGTAATGCAAGAAAAGATTTAGAAAATGGTAAAATATAATATATTTATTATTAAAATAATTATGATTTTTATGTTGATGTAGGAATAACTGAGTTAAATTAAAAAAACCATTCTTGTTTTTTTAATTTTTTCAATACTTTTTGTAAAATATGTTGAAATATAAGGAATTTAGTGATATAATGCAGATGAATTTATGTTGGAGGGAGGGATAAGAATGACTAAGACTATTGTAAAAAATGGTAATGTTGAGAATGCTTTAAAAAGGTTTAAACAACAAGTTGCTAAAAGTGGTACTCTCTCTGAATTTAAAAAAAGGGAACATTATAGTAAACCAGGCGTATTAAGAAGAGAAGCCAAGAAAAATGCTATTATAAATAGTAGAAAACAAAATAGAAAAAATAGAAATTATGACTAGGGGTGATATCTTGTTTGAACAAATAAATAAAGATATGATATCAGCAATGAAGAGTAAAGATGCTCTTACGCTTTCTACGTTGAGAATGTTAAAGGGTGCAATTGATTTAGAGAGAATCAATAAGAAACTTGATTGTGTTTCTGATGATGATATAATAACCATTATTTCTAAGCAAATTAAAACAAGAAAAGAGTCAATTTTAGAGTTTAGAAAGGGTAATAGAGATGATCTTATTTCTAAAACTAATAGTGAGATTGAGATATTAGAAAGATATATGCCTGAAATGATGAGTTTATCTGAGGTAGAAAATGAAGTAGATAGTGCAATAAATGAGGTTGGTGCTACTACTATTAAGGATATGGGTAGTGTAATGAAAGTGTTGTCATCTAAGCTAAAGGGTAGAGCTGATATGACATTAGTTAGTAGTATAATAAAGAATAAATTAAAATAGCATTCTATATGAAGCTATTTTTTCATATATTTTACTAGGTGATATTAAAGTGTTATTGAATAAACTTAGAGAATATATTCTTCCAACTGATTTAGAAATACATATATATAAGAATGGTATATATGTTGTTAATTACACAATAATATCAAGTTTTAGCGATAAGAAAATTGTAATTACAAAGGAAGATGGTAATGTAACTATATTAGGAAACAATCTTATAATATCTAAACTAGAGAAAGATGAACTGTTTATATATGGACTTATTGATGAAGTTCATTTAAGGTGATATATGAAAAATGTTTTTTTTGATAAACTTAATAGCATAGTTGTAGTTAATATTAAGTGTAAGAATAAAGAAAGATTGTTAAATAAGATATATAGTTTAAATATTGATGTATTGTCACTTGAGGTTATAAATTATAAAGAAGTAAATGTTGAGATATATGAGTGTGATTTACCTAAAATAAGAAAAATAAGTATTTTAAATAAAGTAACTATATTAAATTATAAGGGATTGAAGAGAGTAAAAAAGAAATTCCATTTTTATAAGTATTATATTATTTCTATAATATTTGGATTTTTTGTTTTAATAATTCTTACTAATATAATTTTTAATATAGAGGTTAGTCATACTAGCAGTAAGTTAAAAGAATTAATATATAGTGAGCTTTCTAAGAATGGTATTAAGAAGTATCAATTTAAGAAAAGTTTTGATGAACTTGAAAAAGTGAAGTCAAAGATATTAGAAGATAATAAAGATAAAATAGAATGGTTAGAAATAGAAAGGGTTGGTACTAAATATATAATAAAGGTTGAGGAAAGAAAGATAAATAATATCAAAAGTGATGATAAATATCAGGATATAGTATCTACTAAGGATGCAGTTATTAAAAAAATAGTGGCTGTAAGTGGTGAAGTTGTAAGGGAAGTAAATGAGTATGTGAGTAAGGGAGATACTATAATAAGTGGTAGTGTTTATCTTAATGGTGAGTTAAAGGGATTGACTAAGGCGGATGGTATTGTTTATGGGGAGGTGTGGTATAAGTTATCTATTGAGTATCCTAAGGTAGATATTGTAAAAGAGGAAACTGGTAATAAAAAAGAGGTATTGTCCATAAATTTTTTGAATAAAAGTATAAGGTTATTTGAGGGGAAGAAGTATGAATCTAGTATAGTTAAGAAAAATTATTTATTTAAAAATAATATACTTCCTATAAGCATTTCTAAGGATAAAATGTATGAGTTAAAAGTTATAAGTGGAATATATACGGATGGAGAAGCTTTGCTTAATGCAAGAAAATATTCTAGGAGGAAAATAGAGGAAACTCTTAAGGAAAATGAGTATATAATTAGTGATAAGGTCTTGAATTATAGGGTAAATAGTAATACAATATATATGGATGTATTTTATAAAGTATATTCTAATATAACGGGAATAAAAGAGATAGTGGGTGATAATAATGATTAAGGAGATTGTTCTAGAAATATTTGGTGGAGCATGGCCTATGATTGTTATTTTTACTATAATATTATCATCCACTAGAATAACTTATCTTATAGTAAAAAAAGAGAAATTTGTTTTATATAAAGAACTTTCTTATTTGCTATTTGTTATATATTTGTTAAGTTTATTCTATATAGTTACATTTCAAGATGATAATTATGGTACTTCTAACTTAGTTCCTTTTAAAGAAATGTTTAGATATAAAATAACATCTAGATTATTTGTAAAAAATATTATTGGAAATATCCTTCTTTATATGCCTTTTGGTTTTTTTATAACTGCATATATAAATGAAAGAAAAATATTTCCAACAGTTTTGTTAACTTTTATCTCATCTTTATCCATTGAATTAGTTCAACTTTTGATAGGGAGAGTATTTGATATAGATGACATAATGTTAAATTTGTTAGGTGGAATTTTAGGTGCGTGTATATATGTATGGCTTGATAGATTGAGGGACAAGTTACCTAATGCTTTAAATAAGGAGTGGTTTATGAATTTAATTATGATATTGTTATTATTATTTGCTGTTATTTATTTTACTAATTTGAGTGCTTATTTTTATAATATGGTGAAGTAATGATTAATGTTGAATATGCGAATGAAACAAAAGAAAAAATTATAGAGTTGAGTGAAATTAAGAAGTTAGTAAAATATGCAGTAAAATATATGAAATTAGATAATGTGGAATTTGGAATTATATTTGTTAATAATAAAAGGATTAGAGAGATAAATAAAGAGTATAGAAATATTGATAGAGAGACTGATGTAATAACGTTTAGGTTAGCAGATTATGAAGAAGTTATTTATGATAGAATTATGGTGTTAGGTGATATTTATATTTCATTAGATAAAGCAAGAAGTCAATCTATAGAGTATGGACATTCATATTTGAGAGAATTATCATTTTTGGTTATTCATGGATTTTTGCATCTTTTGGGGTATGATCATATGAATGAAGAGGATGAGAAGATAATGTTTAAATTACAGGAGGATATATTGGATGGCTATGGGATCAAAAGATAAGAAATATATAAGTATTAAAGAGGATTTTGAAAGAAGAAATCTTAATGCAAAATCTCTTATGAATGTAATTAGATATTCATTAAATGGTATAAAATGTTATGCTGAAGATGGTAAGAGTTTTATTATTTATTCTTTTTCTAGTATTTTGGAAATAATACTTGGATTTGTTTTTGATGTGAATGGGCTTGAATGGATACTAATAATATCTATATTAGGTATAATTCTTGCTGTAGAATTATTAAATACAGGGATAGAAAAAACGTGTGATGCGATTACTAAGGAATATAATCCATTAATAAAAATAGCAAAGGATTGTGGTAGTGCAGCAACATTTGTGATATTTATAGTAGCACTTATTTTAAATATTATTATATTTTATCCAAAGATAGTTGCGTTATTTATTCCAACTTTATATTAGAGGTGTTTTATGAAGGAAAAACTTTTAGAATTGTTAAAAAATAGTAAAAGTGATTATTTTAATTTTCCAGTAAGTGCTATTGTACTTTGTAATGATGGTAGGATGTTTTATGGTGTTAATGTAGAAACATCTAGTCCAAGTGCAGGGGTATGTGCTGAGAGAAATAGTTTATATAATGCGTTTGCTAATGGTGTTTTAAAGGATGATATAAAAGAGATACATGTAATGAGTAATAATGGGGTTTATCCATGTTTTATATGTAGACAGGCATTAGTAGATTTTTGTAATAGTGATGTTAAAATAGTAATTTATGATATTAATGGAAATATAAAAACTACAACAGTGGGTGAAATATGTACTTATGCATTTGGTAAAGGAGATTTATTATGAAAGCTGGTTTTGTAAGTATTGTAGGAAGACCAAATGTTGGTAAATCAACTTTATTAAATACATTAATTGGGAGAAAGATTGCTATAACATCTGATAAAGCACAGACAACTAGGAATAATATAATGGGAATATATCATGATAATGATTCGCAAATTATATTTATGGATACGCCTGGTATACATAAACCGAAAAATAATTTGGGTAAGGCACTTAATAGTAAGGCGTATTATACAATAAATGATGTTGATATAGTTGTACTTATAGTTGATATTACAGAGAGTTTTGGACCAGGGGATAAGTTTGTAATAGATAAGTTGAAGAATATTGATAAACCTGTTATATTAGTTTTAAATAAGATAGATAAGGTTAATAAGGAAGTAATTTTAAAGAAGATAAATCAATATAAAGATTTATATGATTTTAGTGAGATAGTTCCTCTTTCTGTTATAAGAAAAGAAGAGGTAGATATTCTTGTAAAAGTACTTAAAAAGTATCTTACTGATGATATAAAGTATTACGATGATGATTATATTACAGATAAATCAAATGAATTTTTTATATCGGAATATGTAAGGGAAAAAATATTGAGATATACTAATGATGAGGTACCTCATTCTATAACTTGTGTTACTGAGAATATAAAAGTTGGTAGGGATGCTACTGAGGTTGATGTTTTGATAATAGTTGAGAAAGAAAATATAAAGAAGATTATAGTTGGGCATCAAGGTGAGATGATAAAGAGAATAGGTATAGAATCTAGGAAAGATATAGAAAAATTGCTTGGTAGAAAGGTATATTTGAATCTGTTTGTTAAAACAGTACCAAAATGGAGAGATAAAGATAAGTATTTAGTTGAGTTTGGTTATAAAAATAATGAATAAAAATTGAAGTAAGTGTCCACCATATAGTATAAGAAAGGTGGACATTTATGACAAAAGAAGATGTTTGGAATTTATTTAAGATGACAGGAAATGTAAAATATTATTTAAAATACAAACAAATGATAAAGGAAGGAAAGTAGTATGAAAGATGTCTTAGGAATCATTCTAAAAGAAAGAAACTATGGCGAATCTAGTAAGATATTAGATGTGTTTACTAAGGAATATGGAATAATAGGTGTAATTTCTAAGGGATCTAAGAAAATAAAAAGCACATTAAGTGGTGTATCTACTAAGATGACATATGGAGTATTTCACATATATTATAAAGAGAACAAATTATCTACTTTAACAGGTGTAGATATTATAAATCCATTTATGAATATAAAAAATAGTATAATAAATATTGGATATGCAACGTATTTATCTGATTTAGTATTTCAGGTAGTAAAACAAACTAATGCTCATAGTGAAATATTTGATTTATTTATTAATGCTTTAATAAAAATAAATGAGAATTATGATGCACTTGTTATAACAAATATTATAGAATTAAAATTGCTTAGTTATTTAGGAGTAAGTCCAATATTAGATAAATGTTCTGTGTGTGGTAATGTAACTAATATAGTTACTTTATCCGCATTTAAACATGGTCTTTTATGTAAAAAATGTGTAACAAATGAAAGAATATTAGATATGAGAACAATTAAGTTTATAAGAATGTATTATTATTTAGATATATCAAAAATTAGTAAAATAGATATGGATAATAAAGTAAAGAATGAGATAGATGACTTTTTAAATGAATATTATAGTTCTTATACTGGGTTATATTTAAATTCAAAAAAGTTTATAGATGATTTAAAAAGGATAAATGTGTATGTATAATGGTACTTGACTATGTAGTTTATTTGAGATATACTTTAAACATATTTATTGATTAAATGTGATGACGAAGGTGGAAACTTCTAGCAATAATATAAGAGAGATTCCTATGAATAAGTAAGGTGGAACCGCCCATTAAGGGTCCTTACATTTAGTAGGAATTTTTTATTTTAAAGGAGGAAAAAGTTATGAAAATGGAAGACATCGTTAATTATTGTAAGCAATATGGGTTTATATTTCAGGGAAGTGAAATATATGGAGGACTTGCTAATACTTGGGATTATGGACCTTTAGGTGCAGAATTGAAAAGCAATGTTAAGAAGGCATGGCTTAAGAAATTTGTACAAGAGGATAAAAATAATGTTGGGTTAGATAGTGCAATACTAATGAATCCAAAGACATGGGAAGCATCAGGACATTTAAAAACATTTTCAGATCCATTAATAGATTGTAAAAGTTGTAAAACAAGACACAGAGCAGATAAATTAATAGAAGAAACTGGTGTAGATACATCTAGTATGACTAATGATGATTTGGTTAGTTATATAAAGGAAAATAAAATACCATGTCCAAAATGTGGAAAGTGTGATTATACAGATATAAGACAGTTTAATTTAATGTTTAAAACATTTCAAGGTGTAACTGAAGATTCTAAGAGTACAGTATATTTAAGACCTGAAACTGCACAGGGAATATTTACTAATTTTTTAAATGTACAAAGAAGTTTAAGAATGAAAATACCATTTGGTATAGGTCAAGTTGGTAAGAGTTTTAGAAATGAAATAACTCCAGGCAATTTTATATTTAGAGTTCGTGAATTTGAACAAATGGAATTAGAATTCTTTTGTAAACCAGGAACTGAATTAGATTGGTTTAAATATTATAAGAATTATTGTGAAAAGTTTTTAATTGATTTAGGTATAGACAAAGATAAATTAAGATTAAGAGATCATACTAAAGAAGAGTTAAGTTTTTATAGTAATGCAACAACTGATATAGAGTATAATTTCCCATTTGGATGGGGTGAATTATGGGGTATAGCAAGTAGAACAGATTATGATTTATCACAGCATCAAGAGTATTCAGGACAAAATATGGCTTATTTAGATCCAGATACTAATGAAAGATATATACCATATGTTATTGAACCATCTTTAGGTGTTGAAAGATTAGTGTTAACAGTATTATGTAATTCCTATAAAAAAGAAGTATTAGAAGATGGTAGTGAAAGAGAAGTATTAAAGATACACCCTTATTTAGCGCCTTATAAAGTATCTATATTGCCACTTGTAAAAAAATTGCATAGTGAAAAAGCAATGGAGTTATATAGAGAATTATCGAAAGAATTTATGGTAACTTATGATGAATCATCAAGTATAGGTAAGAGATATAGAAGAAGTGATGCGGTTGGTACTCCATTTGCGATAACTGTTGATGATGAAACATTAAATAATAATACAGTAACAGTAAGAAATAGGGATACTATGGAACAAGTTACTGTAAAATTAGATGAATTAGTAACTTATATTAGTGATAGAATAAAATTTTAGTTGATAAAAATATTTTGTTTATATATAATTAAGTTGGTGATGATATGAAAAAAAATGGTTTTACTTTAGTAGAATTACTAGCAGTTATTGCAATATTAATAGTATTAGTAACTTTAATAACACCAAATTTAATAAATTTATTAAAAGATAAAAAAGAAAAATTATATGAAATGACTATATCTGAAATAACAAGGGTTTCATCTGAATATGTTACAAGTAAACCAGAACTTTTAGAAGATAGTAGTTTTAGTATAGAACTTGAAACATTATGCGTTAATAAGTATATAGATTGTCCTATAATTGATCCGAGAGATAGAAGTGAAATAAAAGGACATGTAGATGTAACATATAATAATAATGCATATAGTTATACATTTATTAGAGAAAATTAGAATATATATAAAATCCATACATTACATTGTATTGGATTTTATTTTGCTTAAATAGAAAACAAATGTTCCCTTGACAAATAATAAGGGGAGAAAGCACAGATGAAGAAGGTAATTATTATCCAGGGGCAAAATTACAAGTATATTTAAATAAGAGATATTATGGAGGAGATACGACAGTATTATGTTACAATGCGGATAACAATACTCTAGCATGTCCAACAAGTACACTAGATGAAGCATCTAAATTATTAATAGATAATCATAAATGGAATACAGGTGCAATAGAATATAAAACGAGAACAGACACACTTGCATTTTATCAAGATGAAAGAGGAACGAAAAAAGGTAAAAATTGTACAAGCAGCGATAATTGCAATGATAACATAATAAGAACAACAGAATGGACTGGATATATTGGTTTACCATACGTAACAGACTGGGCATATGCAAGTGGTGAAAGTATATGTGAAGTTAATATGATTAAAGAAGACAACAATGAGCATATATGTAATAGAAATAATTGGATGCCAAAGGGACTATGGTTTTGGACTTTATCACCTGGATTAAATAATAAAGATTCTAATAACGTTTGGGGATTGATAAGCCAGGTTAACATTTCAAATGGTCCTGCAAAAAACAACAGCGCATTCTTTCCTGCAATCTATCTAAAAAGCAATGTCTTAATAGAAAGCGGAAATGGAAGTGAAAGTAATCCGTATATATTAAAAGCAGGAGTATAATAAAAAATAAGTACATGAGTTTTTGAAACTTATGTATTTTTTTGTTATAATACATTTAGGTGATTTTTTATGGATATAAAAAAAATTAGGAATTTTAGTATAATTGCTCATATAGATCATGGTAAGAGTACTCTTTGTGATAGGATACTTGAGTGTACTGATGCGATAAGTGAGAGGGAAAAGAAGGAACAATTGCTTGATTCTATGGATTTGGAGAGGGAAAGAGGAATAACAATTAAGTTGAATGCGGTGCAGTTATGTTATAAGGGTTATCTTCTTCATTTGATTGATACTCCGGGCCATGTTGATTTTACTTATGAGGTCAGTAGGAGTTTGGCTGCTTGTGAGGGTGCTATACTTGTTGTTGATGCTACTCAAGGGATAGAGGCACAGACTATAGCTAATTTGTATTTGGCACTTTCTCATAATTTAACTGTAATACCTGTTATAAATAAGATAGATTTACCAAATGCGGATGTTTCGAGAGTGAAGAAGGAAATAGTAGATAATCTTGGATTTAATGAGGATGAAATACTTTTGGTTAGTGCTAAAAATGGTACGGGTATAGTTGAATTGTTGGATGAGGTGATTGATAAGATACCATATCCAAAGAGTGATAGTGATAAGTTGCAAGCATTAATATTTGATAGTGTTTTTGATCCTTATAAGGGTGTAATTATTTATACTCGTGTATTTAATGGTAAAATTAAAGTGGGAGATAAGATAAAGATGTTATCAACTGGTGCAGTTTATGATGTTGTTGAGGTTGGTGTTAATACTCCTAATCCTAAGAAACTTAGTGAACTTTGTTCTGGTGAGGTTGGCTATATAACTGGTTCAATAAAGAGTATTAGTGATGTTAAAGTTGGTGATACAATTACTAGTGTCAGTAATCCTAGTGAGGCACTTATTGGTTATAAAGAGATAAAACCTATGGTGTTTTGTGGGTTATATCCAATTGATTCAAAAAAGTATCTTGAGTTAAAGGAAGCACTTGAAAAGCTTAAGTTAAATGATGCATCATTAAGTTTTGAACCGGAAACTTCTAAAGCACTTGGTTTTGGATTTAGATGCGGATTTTTAGGTATGCTTCATATGGATGTAATAGAAGAAAGGATTGAAAGAGAATTTAATATAAATTTGATTGCAACAAGTCCAAGTGTTATTTATGAGGTTACTTTAACTGATGGGAATATAGTTATGGTTGAAAATCCAACTAAGCTTCCTGATAGAACTATAATTAAAGATATAAAGGAACCATATATAAAAACAAGTATTTTTGTACCAAATGAATTTGTTGGTTCTGTTATGGAATTGTGTCAAGATAAAAGAGGTACATTTATAAATATGGAATATATTGATTCGAGTAGAGTTAATATTCATTATGAAATACCTTTATCTGAGATAGTGTATGATTTTTTTGATAAGCTTAAGAGTTATACGAAGGGTTATGCTTCATTTGATTATGATTTAATTGGTTATAAAACTAGTAATTTAGTTAAAATGGATATATTAATAAATGGTGAGATAGTTGATGCGTTGAGTATTATTGTTCATAAGGATTTTGCATATAAAAGGGGTAAAGTTATAGTAGAAAATTTGAAAAAAATAATTCCAAGGCAGATGTTTGAGGTTCCTATTCAAGCATGTATTTCAAATAAAGTAATAGCAAGAAGTGATATAAAAGCAATGAGAAAGAATGTACTTGCTAAATGTTATGGCGGAGATATAACAAGGAAAAGAAAGTTATTAGAGAAACAAAAAGAGGGTAAGAAGAGAATGAAAATGGTGGGATCAGTAGAAATTCCTCAGGAAGCATTTTTGTCTGTGTTATCTGTTGATGAAAAATAAAGTGTAAAGTGAAAGTAAAATATATCAACAATTTATACTATATTTGATATAATATAAATGATTTGTTAGTAAAGGGTGGTTATATGAAATCTGTATATATTCATATTCCTTTTTGTGATAATATATGTTCTTACTGTGATTTTTGTAAGTTAAAATACAATAAAGAATGGGTGGATGAATATTTAGATAAGTTAAAGGATGAGATTAGTAAGTATTATAAGGGTGAAAAGGTAAGAACATTGTATATTGGTGGTGGAACTCCATCTATCCTTACTACTGTTGAATTAAATAAGCTTTTTTCGATTGTTAATATGCTTGATTTGGAATTGCTTGAGGAATTTACTTTTGAATGTAATATTGAATCTTTAAGTAATGAAAAATTAATTTTGCTTAAGAAGAATAATGTTAATAGGTTAAGTATAGGAATTCAAACTTTTAATGATAGGTATTTAAAGTTATTGAATCGTCATCATACTAAACTTGAAGTTTTTGAGAAGATTGAAATGGCAAGATTAATTGGATTTAATAATATAAATGTAGATTTGATGTATGCATTACCTGGTGAAACTATGGAGGATTTGGAATCTGATGTGGATGAGTTTTTGAAGCTTAATGTTAATCATATATCTTGTTATTCTCTTATGATTATGCCAAATACTAAGTTATTTATAGATAAATATAGTGAGATAGATGAAGATATTGATTATGAAATGTATAAGTATATTGAAAAAAGGTTGCTTAGTAGAGAATATTTTCATTATGAAATAAGTAATTATTCAAAGTTGGGAATGGAATCAAAGCATAATTTAGTATACTGGAATAATGAATATTATTATGGTTTTGGTTTATCTGCATCTGGATATTTGGAGAATTATAGGTATGATAATACTAAGAATTTAAGAAAGTATTTGAGTGAAAATTATATTGATGTTATTACTAAAGTAGATAAGGATGATAGGATTAAGTATGAACTTATTCTTGGTTTTAGGAAGTTAAAGGGAATTAATAAGAATAGGTTTAAAGAAAAATTTGATATTAGTATATATGATGTTCCTAATATTAGAGAATTGTTAATAAATGGAATGTTAAAGGAAAACGATGAATATATATATATTCCTGATGATTGGATATATAAATCAAATGAGATATTAGTTAAGTTTGTATAGGAGAGATATGAAAAAGAAGAAGAGTGGTTCGTTAATAGTTATTTCGGGACCTAGTGGTGTTGGAAAAGATACAATTTGTAATGAACTTGTAAGGAAACATAATGAAATATGTTTGTCTATTTCAATGACTACAAGGGAAAGAAGAGGTAATGAGGTAGATGGTGAGAATTATTTCTTTGTAACTAAAGATGATTTTATTAAAAATATAGAAAATAATAATTTACTAGAGTATGCAGTAGTTCATAATGAGTATTATGGAACGCCTAAGAAGTGGGTGTTAGATAAACTTTGTAATGGGATTGATGTGATACTTTTAATAGATATAGAGGGTGCTTTAAAGATTAAGGAGTTATATAAAGAAGCAATATTTATATTTATTATGCCACCTAATATGAAAGATTTGATTGATCGGCTTGTAAAAAGAGGTACTGAAACAAAAGAAAAGATAGAATCTAGATTTAGAACTGCTTATAAAGAAATAAATGAAATTGCTAAATATAATTATGTAGTAATAAATGATAAGGTTGATAATGCTATAAATAAGATTGAGGCGATATTAATTGCAGAAAAATGTAGTGTTAGTAGAATAGAAGATTTAGAGCTTGATAATGTTGAAGAATTAATACATGAATACTTAATGAAGTAGCATGTATTTTTTATTGACAAGTGTATTTTTATTATGTTATATTTATTGTAAATAAGTTAGTAGGAGATTATATGAAGAGGTTAAGTGTTATTGCTTTGTTGTTTTGTTTTATTTTAGTTGGATGTAGTAGAGAAGATGAAATAAAACGTGAGGATAAGGAAGAAGAAAAAAGTATATATACAATAAATAAAGTATTGATGGGGGATAAATTAGTTGATTATAAAGATGAATTTAAAATAATAATTGATGCGGTTAAAGAAAAGTATTCAAATTTTAAGGAAGAGGATTATTTAGTATTTTATTTAAATGAGGAAAGAATTGAGGATAGTAATTTTAGAATTATTTCATTTGTATATGCAATTGATGGATATATAAGAACTAATAGTTCTATTACAGTTGTTTATGAAAATAATAAGATTGATTCTATTGAAACATCAGGTGTGGATGTTAAGTATGTTGATATTGATAAATTAAATGATAAGATAAAACAATTTGAGTTAAAAAAGAAAGATATAATTAAAGATAAATTGCCTAATTTATATAAGAAGGATGTAATTATAAATGGTGATTATACTCTTAGTAAAGATGGTTTGAGTGATAATATTGGTGAATTGAATGAATATTATTTTTATGATTTTAGTAATAATAAACTTTTGTATAAGATTGAAATAGGATATTTAGGTGCTTATGATACAATAAGTTATATGGTTGATAAGGATATAGAAATAGAGTGAATACTCTTTTTTCTATGAAAAAAAGCTTCATTTGAAGCTTTAGTTTGATACAACGTATATAGTGTAAGTATTTCCTTGCTTAACTGGAGTACCACTATTAGTTGGTGAGTTTTTTGCTATCATACCGCTATTTAAAGTATTGTCTTTTACTTTTATGAAGTTAAAGTTTACGCCAGGATAGTATTCGTTAAAGTTATTTTTTAGTGATGCTATGGTAGCATCTGCATTACCTATTGAAATCCAATTTTGAAGTATGGATAAATTTTTAGTTTGAGGTATACCTTTACTAAGTGTTAGTGTAATAGAAGCACCTGATCCTACTGTTGTACCTTTGTTTTTTGATTGTGCATAAACTACATTTTGATTATAGTTTGTATATGTTCCTGTAGTAAATGAGCATCTTATTCCAATTGAATTACATATATTATTTGCTTCATTTTTAGTTTTACCTATGAATGAAGGAATAGTTATAGATTTTCCAAGTGATACTTTTACGTATATTACTTCATCTGGATTTATTATGTCATTTTCATTGTATGAATAACTTATTACATTACCTTTTGAAACAGTATTATTGTATTCGTACGTTTCGTAATAGTTTATATTGTATTTATTTGCCCATTCTTTAAATTCATATAGAGAATTAAATTTTTGCATTTTAATTTGTCCTTTTGAAATGGTTAAAATTATTTCAAATCCCTGTTCTATACTATCGTTTTCGTTGACATTTGCTTTAATGACTTTACCAGTTTCTATTTTTTCGTCATATATTTCTTCAAAGCTAATTTTTAGTTTGTTTTCCATTACCCAATTTGTTATATCTTCTACTTTCATGTTTAATAAATTTGGAACTTTTATTGCTTTTCCTTTTGAAATAGTGATTGTTACTGATGTTTCATTAACATTTATATTTTCACCTATTTCTATATTTTGTTTAATTATTGTATTTCTTTCTATAGTATCACTAAATTCATATTCTAATGAGTATTTGATTTTATTTCTTTTTAACCATAGTGTTCCATCAAATAATGTTTTGTTTTTTAAATCAATCATTTCTACATTTTCTATTTCATCGTTTCCATATGAAACAGTTAGTATAAATTCTTGATTTCTTCTTATTTCTCCATTTTTATTTTGTTTAATTATTATATCTTTTTCACTGCTATCATCTTCATAGTTTATATTAACATTAATCATATGATTTTTATTTATAAATTCAACTGCGTCATCTATATTCCAACCAGTCATGCTTGGGATTATTACTATTTTGTCATAATCTGGTCCGTTTGATATAGTGGCTGTAATCTTTTTTATGTCTTTTACATATGTTCCTTCATTTACATCTATTCTTATAATGTTTCCTTTTTCAATTTCATCACTATATTCGTATATAATATCAAGTTTAATATGATTTTTCTCTGCCCATTCGTTTAGGTTTTTGTAGGGTGCATTTGTATAGGAAATAATTTTTTCGTCTTCAGGAAGTTTAATTATTCCTGTATCATTTGCTATATTAAATCCAATAAATAGAAATATTACTATTGATATTGTTATAAAAATTAGGTTTTTTTCTTTTAATTTTAGTGAATTAATAAACATTATTATTGCTACTATGAGTATGAATATTGGTATAGATATTTCATAGATGTTAGTAATTATGTTATCTATTTTTAGAAGTTTATATGTTAAATAACCAATGCTTATAACTAATGAAATAGTTGAAAAAACTTTATATATTGAGTAATTGTCTTCTTTTTTCTTAATTGTGTCAGTTTCTTTTTCTTTATTTTTCATAAAATCACCATTTTTATTATACAATATATTGCTAGTAAGTTTAATAAATTGGTTATTTTATGTACAATACTTGACATTTTTTTTAAAATGTGTATAATATAGCACATTCCAATTAAAGAAGGGGGAAAATATTATGTATAATGAAGAAAGAAACGAGAAAAATTATTTTTTTAGAAACCTAATTGTTAAAATATTATTAGTTTTATTATTTATATTTTTGTTGATGTGGTTATTTCCAATACCTAATTTAAGCCCATTTTATGATAAGATATTTACACAAAATATAAATGATATGACTGATGCTGCTAAGAGTTATTTCACAGTAGAAAGATTACCTAAGAATGAGGATGAAACTAAAAAGTTAACATTAAAAGAAATGATTGATAATAAGATGATTATTGAGTTTACTGATAGTGATGGCAAGAAGTGTGATACAACTAAATCTTATGTAGAAGTAACTAAGAAAAATGGTGAATATATATATAAAACAAACTTGTCATGTTCTAAACAAGAGGATTATGTTATAGAGTATTTTGGATGCTATGATGTATGTAAAGATAATTCGTGTGAAGTAGATAATAAACCAGATGATAATAAGACATCAAATGAAACAAAGAAAATTACTGAGTATCAATTTTATAAAGTTGTTGCAACAAAATATATTGATAAGTATTTATGTAAAGAAGGATATACATTAAGTGGTAATAAATGTATAAAAACATCACAAATTAAGAGTGAAGTAGATGCTAACATTAAATGTTTAGATGGTTATACTTATAACTCAACTTCTAAGAAATGTGAAAAGATAGTATCTGAAAGTGAAGATGCTAAGTTACAATGTCCTAGTGGTTATGTTTATGCTTCAAGTATGAATAAGTGTATAAAGGGTACTTCTAATACAGTAGATGCAACTTTAACTTATAAATGTACAACAGGTACTTTAGTAGGAACTAAGTGTGTAATTAATGCAACTAGTGAAGTAGATGCAACTAAAGTATATAGTTGTAAGAATGGTACATTAAGCGGTACTAAGTGTGTAATTAATACAACTAGTGAAGTAGATGCAACTAAAGTATATAGTTGTAAGAATGGTACATTGAGTGGTACTAAGTGTATAGTTTCTGGAAGTTATGAAACAGATGCAAGTAGATATTATTATTGTAATGTAGGAACATTAAGGGGAACAAAATGTGTATATGAAGAAAAGGTAGAGGTACCAGAAGAATGTAGTTATACAAGATGGGTATGTTCTAATAAAGAATATGATAGACCAAAATCTAATTCTTCAACAAAAACATTTACAAGAAGATTACTAGATATTAAGGGAACTGTTTATACTTATGAAGAATGTAATAGGCAATATAAATGTACAGGTGGTGGAACTACTACTGAAACTAAAGAAGTAAGTGCAGAAGTAGGATATAGATGTACAACAGGAACATTAAGGGGAACAAAATGTTTGGTTAGTTCAAGTGATGAAGTTAATGCTGATGTAACATATAAATGTACAACAGGAACATTAAGGGGAACAAAATGTGTATTAGACAAAAATAGTGAAGTTAATGCTGATGTAACATATAAATGTACAACAGGAACATTAAAAGGAACTAAGTGTGTAATTAATACAACTAAAGAAGTGGATGCAACTAAGGGATATAGCTGTCAAGTTGGTAAGTTAAATGGAACTAAGTGTGATATAACTAGTGTTGATGTTACTGATAGTGTATATTATTGTGAAGTTGGTACTTTAAATGGAAACAAGTGTGTTATAACAACAACAGATAAGAAAGATCCTACATATTATTGTGATAGTGATTATACTATAGCTGGTAAAAAATGTTATAAAACGACAAGTACTAGTGATGTAATAGAATCAGAAATAGTTTATAAAACTAAAACTGAGAAAGTTTATAAATGGAGTACTAGTGAGAAGTTAGAAGGTTGGACTAGAACAGGAAAAACTAGAACAACAAATGTATCAATTACAAGTAAGAGATAAGATTAGAGTGCGATAAACACTCTTTTTTGTTATAATTATTTATTAGGAGGTATGTTATGTTTGTAGATGTACTAGTTAATATTAAATCTTTAGGTGAAAAAATATTTACGTATAGTGTTAGTGATGATTTGAAGGATATAGTAAGAGTCGGATTTAGGGTAATTGTGCCCCTTTTGAATAGAGAGATTGAGGGACTTATAATTGGGATTAGAGATAGTGTGGATTTTGAAACTAAGCCAATAGTGTCACTTTTGGATAGTGAGCCGGTATTTGATGATGAGTTACTTTCTTTGGGTAAGTATATGAAGGATGAGTATTTGTGTTCTTTGATGAGTGCTTATGAGAGTATGCTTCCTGATGCTCTTAAGTTTAATAAAACTAAAACAAGTATAAAGTATGAAACTTATATAACAAAAGTTGGGGGTATTGATAATCCAAGTGTGTATGAGAAAAACGTTTTGAAGCTTTTTGATAATGGTGATGTATTAAAACGTGATATTAAGAGTAAGAGTACATTAAATAGATTATTAGATATGGGGGTTTTAAAAGAGGTAAAAAGGGAGAAGAATAGGTTGTGTGTTAATTATGAAAGAAGGGAGTTAAGAAAATTAACTGATAAGCAGTTGGATGCATATAATTTGCTTTTGAATAGTAAAAAGAGTGTGTGTTTGTTAAGGGGTGTTACTGGTAGTGGTAAAACAGAAATATATATGCATTTGATAAAAGATGTGATAAGTGTTGGTAAAACAGTGATTGTATTGGTACCTGAAATAACGCTTACTACTCAGTTAATAGAGCGTTTTAGGAGTGTTTTTGGATCTGATATTGCTGTTTTACATAGTGCTCTTTCATCAGGGGAAAAGTATGATGAATATAGGAGAATAAAGGATTTAAAAGCTAAAGTTGTAATAGGTACAAGAAGTGCTGTATTTTCTCCTCTTACTAATATTGGTTTAATAGTAATAGATGAGGAACAGGAAGATTCTTATAAACAAGAAAATGAGCCAAGATATAAAACTTTTGATATTGCTTTAAAGAGGTGTGAATATAATAATGCGAAACTTATTTTGGGGAGTGCAACACCTACTTTAGAGAGTTATGCGAAAGCAAAAATAGGTAGATATGAGTTAGTTGAATTATTGGATAGAGTTAATAATAAGAAAATGCCTAAGGTATATGTAGTAGATATGAAGGATGAAATTAAAACTGGTAATTCTATTCTTTCTAGGGTTGCAATAGATTTGATAGAAGATAGATTAAGGAATAAAGAACAAATAATGATATTGATAAATAGGAGAGGATATTCTAATTATATTATGTGTATGGGGTGTGGTAATGTTTTAAAGTGCCCTAATTGTGATATAAGTTTAACTTATCATAAAACTAATAATACTTTGAGATGTCATTATTGTGGATATGCAACTAATAATTTAAAGAGGTGTCCTAGTTGTCTAAGTACTGATTTGGTTTTAAGGGGAATTGGTACTGAGAAGATAGAGGAGTATTTGAAAGATAAGTTTAGTAGTGCAAGAGTTGTAAGGATGGATAGAGATACTACTACGAATAAAGGAATGCATGAAAAGATAGTAAAGGATTTCAATGATTTTAAGTATGATATATTACTTGGAACTCAGATGATATCTAAGGGATTGGATTTTGTAAATGTTACGCTAGTTATTGTTTTGAGTGGGGATGCTAGTTTAAATATTCCTGATTATAGAAGTGCTGAGAAAACTTTTGATATGCTTACGCAAGTATCAGGTAGGAGTGGTAGAGGTAAGAAGAATGGTGTATCACTTATTCAGACGTTTAATCCGAATCATTATTCAATAATACTTTCTAAAAATCATGATTATTTTAGATTTTATAATGAGGAAATGAAGATAAGAAAGAAATTGAATTATCCACCATTTTGTTTATTGGTAAGTGTGAGAATACTTTCGAAGGATTTTGAATTGGGAAGTAAGCTTATAAATAAAATAAATAAGTATTTGAAAGGTAATTTAGATGATACTTATACTATTTTAGGACCTACTCAATCTTTTAAAATAAATAATATATATTCTTTTAAGTTGTTAATTAAGTATAAGAATAGAACTTTGTTATATAAAGCTTTGAATGATATAAAGAGTCATCATAAGAGTAAAGATGCAAAGCTAGAAATAGATTTTAGTCCTTTAAGGGTATAATTACTATTCATATTTTAATTAATATATGATACAATAATTGTATTGGATTAAGGTGATAATATGGATCAAACCAAGGAATTTAAGTGTAATAGATGTGGATGCTGTTGTAAGAATTTGTCTTATTTGGAAGAGGCAAGGTTTTTGGATAGTGGTAATGGTGTGTGTAAGTATTATGATGAAGTAAATAGGAAATGTATGATATATGATTTTAGACCTGATATTTGTAGGGTGGATAAGATGTATAAGAGATATAAGGATAAGATGACTTGGGATGAGTATATAGATGCGAATTATGAGGCATGTGAAATGTTAAGAAAGTTGGAAAGAGATAAAAATAATGAAGTAGTAGAAGAAAATAAGAATGTAAAAGTCGAGAATGATTGGTATAATAATAAAGTTGTAATAGAAAAAAATGTGAAGGAAGAATATTTGTTTGATGATGATGAAGATTTCTTTGGTTAGGGGGATATATGGGATTTTTTAATAAAATAAAGAAATTGTTTAAGAGTGAAGTTAAGGAAGATGTGAAAGAGGAAGTTTCTAAATATGAAGAGGGACTTTCTAAGTCAAGGGTTGAATTTACGTCTAAATTGGGTAAGTTATCAAAAAAGTATAGACAAGTTACTGAGGATTATTTTGATGAGTTAGAAGAGATACTTATAATGGCTGATATTGGTGTTAATACAGTAATGGAATTTATGGATAGATTAAGAAAAAGAGTCGATAAAGAGAAGATTACTGATACTGATATGTTAAAGGAAATAATAGTAGATGAGTTGTTTGTTATTTATGTAGAAGATGAGGTTTTATCATCTAAGATTAAATATAATGAAAATGGACCAACTGTAATATTATTTGTTGGTGTTAATGGTGTTGGTAAAACTACGAGTATAGCAAAGATTGCATATAAGCTTAAGAATGAAAATAAAAAGGTTATGCTTGTTGCTGGAGATACGTTTAGGGCTGGTGCTATTGAGCAACTTTTAGAATGGGGTAATAGAATAGGTGTACCTGTTATAAAAAGTGAATCTAAAGATCCATCTGCTGTTATGTATGATGCATTAAATATAGCAAAAAGAGATAATTATGATGTGGTATTAATAGATACAGCGGGTAGATTACAAAATAAAGTTAATTTAATGAAGGAACTTGAAAAGATAAATAAGGTAGTTGGAAATTTAATTCCTTCTGCACCTCATGAAACGTTATTAGTAATAGATGCGACTACTGGACAAAATGGTATAAGTCAAGCCATTAATTTTAAAGAAATAACTAATATAACTGGGATAGTACTTACTAAGTTAGATGGTACTGCAAAAGGCGGAATAGTGCTTGCTATAAAGGAGAGTGTTAATATTCCTGTTAAGTTTGTTGGTTTAGGTGAAAAAATGGAAGATTTAATGCCGTTTGATATAGAAAATTATATATATGGTTTATTTAAGGATATGATGTGATGGATAGAGTGTATTTAACTAATCTTTATGATATATATTCTCTATTACTTAATGATAAACAGAAGGAATATTTTGAATATTATTATTTTGATAATTTGTCATTAGGTGAAATAAGTGAGAATGTGAATGTATCGAGAAATGCAATATATAAACAATTGAAAACAGTAGAAAATAAGTTGTTATTTTATGAAGAAAAATTAAAGTTATATGAAAAGAGTAATAAGTTAGAATATATTATTGAGAATGAAAAGGATAAAGAATTAAAAAATAAATTGGAAGAACTAAGATGGTGATATTATGTTTGAAAATATTTCTGAGAGATTGCAGGGAGCAATACATAAGATAAAGGGTTATGGAAAAATAACTGAGGATAATATAAGTGATATATTAAGAGATGTTAGAATTGCGTTATTAGAAGCGGATGTAAATTATAAAGTAGTAAAGGAATTTATAAATAATGTTAAGGAGAAGGCATTAGGTGTTACTGTAAGTACTAGTTTAAAACCATCTGAGATGTTTTTGAAAATATTAAAAGATGAATTAATAGAACTTCTTGGAACAGAACCAGTTAAATTAGTTAATAATAGTTTTAATGTGGTTATGTTAGTTGGTCTTCAAGGAAGTGGTAAAACTACTCATGTGGGTAAACTAGGAGCATGGGTTAGGAAGAAATATAAGAAAAAACCAATGTTTATTGCATGTGATATTTATAGACCTGCCGCTATAGATCAGTTAAAGCAAATAGGAAAGCAATTAGATATATATGTATATAGTGAAGATATTAAAGATGCGGTTAGTATTGCTAGAAATGGTATTAATTATGCAAAAGAAAATGGGTATGATTATGTATTTATAGATACTGCAGGTAGGTTACATATAGATGAAGCATTGATGGATGAGTTAAAGGAAATAAATAATGAAGTAAAACCAGATGAGATACTTTTGGTAATAGATAGTATGATTGGTCAGGATGCAATAAATGTAATAGAGGGATTTAATAATGAGTTACCTCTTACTGGAACAATACTTACTAAGTTGGATGGGGATACAAAAGGTGGTGTAGCACTTTCTGTAAGGCATTTAACAAATATTCCTATTAAGTTTATTGGTACTAGTGAAAAATTGGATGGTATAACAGAGTTTGATACTAATAGAATGGTTGGTAGAATTTTAGGTGAAGGAGATTTACAAGCACTTATTGAGCATGCTGAATCTGTAATTGATGAAAAAGAGGCAATGGAGGCGGCTAAGAAGCTTAATAGTGGTAAATTTGATTTGGATGATTTTCTAGTACAACTTAAGGCAATAAAAAAATTAGGGCCTCTTGAGAATATGTTAAAATTAATACCAGGGGCTTCTAAAATGGGTCTTAATAATATAACTATTGATCCAAAGCAAATATCTCATATAGAAGCAATTATTAGTTCTATGACTAAGAAGGAAAGAAAGAATCCTGATATAATTAAGGCATCTAGAAAGAAAAGAATTGCAAGTGGTTCTGGTAGGAGTGTAGAAGAGGTAAATAGGTTATTAAATCAATTTGAAAATATGAAGAAGATGATGAAGCAATTTAAAAATGGAAATATGAAATTACCATTTTAGAAAGGAATTATATGGAAGAATTAAGAAATAGAATAAAAGAAAATCAAAATATTAGTGATGAGTTAAAATGTAATATAGCGACACTTACTGATGCACTTACTACTGTTTTTCCTGATTATGATTATTCTAATTTGGGTGATATTTTATCTACATTAGTAATTTTGAAAAATGATAAATTAGATGATTATTCAGCATATAATAAAGATAGTAATGAATTATCTATAAATACAAAAAAAGTATTTGAAGATAGAATAGATCTTCAACATTTGTTTATGCAGAAAATGTTATCAATTTCAACTCATAAAGAAGAGAAAAGTAATCAAATGAATGGTTTTTTTAAAGGTATGACAGAAAGTATAACTTCTTTAATAAATGTAGATGAGAGTGGTAAGAAATTAAATCCACTTGAATCATTAGGTGTATCGATATTTTCTAAGATAGTTTCTCCTAAAACTCTTATAGATTCATACATGAATGATGATTTATCATTACTTTTAATTGAACTTGAATCATTGGGCATTCCATCTATAGATTTTAATGTTGCAATGGATAGATTTAATAATGTGAATACTGATTTTTTAGGACTTGAAAAAGCACTTAATTTAATGTTTGAGAAAAGAATGAGTTTTGGAGTTAAGAGTGGAATTATAAATGAAGATAATTTGGATAAGATTTATACAGATTTTAGTGAGATGTTAGTTACAAATAAAGCAGAATTAATAAGTTTATATCCTCTTCATGATTTTTCTAAGATGGGTTCTTTAGAGCCGATTAAAGAAGAAGTTAATTTATCTATATCTAGAATTGAAAGAAATATAGGCAGTTTAGAAACAAATTATTATAAGTAATTTAAACAATTATTATTAGGTATTTAGCCATAACATAATAATTGTTTTTTCATATTATAGTAGTGATAAGGAGGATTTAAAATGTTTATGAACAGAAAATGTTGTTGTCCTACAAATCCATGTGTAGAGCCAAATGTGGAATGTTGTCAAATGGGACCAATAATGGAAAAACCAATAGAAAAATGTGTGCAAAAGGATATAATACATGAAGTAGAACAAGAGTGATAATTTATGATATACTAGAATTAAAGTATTTGATATAGAAGTTTTATGATTAATTATCAGTCAAATTGAGGAGAGGAAATAACAAAAAGAAAAACTCAGTTAAATATGTTAAAAGAAATTAAATAAATGTGATGTAATCTTTATAGAATTCAAGGAGGTAAAGATGAGTAAATTATATATTGTTAGACATGGACAAACAGACTGGAATGTTAAAAAATTATTGCAAGGTGCTACTGATATTGAATTAAATGGGGAGGGCATCAAACAAGCGGAAGAACTTTCTAAAAAATTGGATTTAGATAAAATTGATATTTGTTTTTGTTCTCCATTAAAAAGAACGAGACAGACTGCAAATATTTTACTTGGAGATAAAGTTAAAGTAATTTATGATGATATGATAGTAGAAAGAGGATTTGGTGATTACGAAGGTAAACCAATAAACTTTGATTTGATTGTACCTCAATGGGATTATAAACTAAATGATAGTTCTCATAATATTGAAAGCATTCAAGATTGTTTGCTGAGAGCAAAAAAATTTATAGATAAAGTGAAAAAAGAGTACCCAAATAAAACGGTTTTAATAATTTCACATGGAAGTTTTATTAAAGCACTTCATTTCAATTTAATTGGGTATGATGAAAATACTGATTTTTTATCATTTAATCCCAAAAATTCTGTTCTTTATGAATATGAGATAGATTAATATGAGAAATGTTGATATATTCGGAACTTGCCTTACAAGAGAACTTTTTAATACCACAGAAGAATATGCAGTAAATAATTATTTGATGCAACAATCAATATTTACATTGTTTTCAAAACCATTGTATGTTGACAAAAGTGAAATAAAAAGTCATGATAATTATAATTTTAAAAATAGAATGTTGTATTATGAATTAAATAAAATAGCATTAGATAATTTATTAAAAAATCATACAAAATATCTAGTAATAGATTTGGCAGATGTTGGTAGAATTATAATGTTTAAGGAATGCCTAAGAAATAATATTATGCCATTTATTGTATTGGATAATGATAAATCTTATTATATTAGGGGTTTAAAAGAATATGAAAATGATAAAATGCTCTTAATTGATACTATCAAACATGAACAGGATTTATATGAAAAAATGTGTGAAGAATTATTAGATTTCAAAATAGAAGAAAATAATTAATAAAATATCCTACAAAATAATTTATTTATTAAATATAGGATGTTTTTATTTATAAATTTAATATTCCTAAAAGTAATGATTTATCCATAAATTTAAGTGAGGTGTTTAATTATGGATAAATACAAAATAAATTATATTTTTAATAGTGAAAAGGATATAAATGATATCTTAATAAATGTTTTAAAGAAAGAAATAAAAAAATATATTGAAATGATTTGTAAATCTGATAGAAGTGATGATACTTATTTATTTTTAGATGGAGATATGAATTACTTTGATATATAATGTTGGAATATATATAAGGTTATCTCGTGAAGATGATGGTAAAGTAATGGTTAGTGAGAGTATTACAAATCAAAAGAGTTTATTACTTCAATATGTTAAAGAAAATAATTTAAATGTTTATGATATTTATATTGATGATGGATATAGTGGTACTAATTTTGATAGACCTGATTTTAATAGATTATTAAATGATATTGAATCGGGTAAAGTTAATATGGTTATTACAAAAGATATGTCAAGATTAGGAAGAGATTATATTGGTACAGGTAATTTAATAGAAAAATATTTTCCAGAACGTAATGTAAGATATATTGCTGTTACTGATAATATAGATACATTCTTAGATAATTCTAATAATGATATTGCACCTTTTAAATCAATAATGAATGATATGTATGCTAAAGATATTTCTAAGAAAATTAAATCTAGCTTAAAAGCAAAACAAAAAGAAGGAAAATGGGTGGGTGGCAGAGCTCCATTTGGGTATAAACAAGATTCGAAAAACAAAAATCATTTAGTAATAAATAAAGAGCAATCGATAATTGTGAAAAAAATATTTGATATGTGTTTAGATGGTTTATCATTTTTTAAAATAGCGAAGAAGCTAACAAATGATGGTGTAAAAACTCCTGCACAGTATTATAGTTTTGAATGGAAGAATCATTATAATTTAAAATATGGGAAGTGGCATTCAAAAACAATAAGAGATATTTTAACTAATAGGATGTATACAGGCGATATGGTACAAAATAGAAGAAGTAAAGTAAATTATAAGGTAAAAAGAGTTATTAGAAATGATCCTAAAGATTATATAATTGTAGAAAATACTCATGAGGGAATTATTGATAAAGATGTTTTTTATGAAGTGCAAAGAAGAATACCTAAAAATGTAGGTAGGAATGAAAAGAAGGAAAATCATTTATTAGATGGACTTTTATATTGTGGAGATTGTGGTCATAGAGTATCTGTTACTCCTAGAAGAAAAAGTGATAATAGATGTTATACAATTTGTAATTATTATAGAACTTATATGAAGCAAAAACTTTGTACAACTCATTCAAATAATTATGATGAATTAGAAAAAATTATAATTAAATCTTTAAACGATATGTGTTTAAGATATATTGATAAGAATAAAATTAGAAATGATGTAATTAATAATTTAACTGAAGATAACAAGTTTAGTAATAAGAAAGAATTAGAAGTATTAACTAATGATATTAAACAAATAAATAATAATTTAGATGTTATTTACATTGATAAAATAAATAAAAAGATAACTTTAGAACAATTTGAAAGAGTAAAAATAAAATTAGAAAACGAATTAAATATAAAACGAGAAAGATATAATGAGTTAAACGATAGTATTAATGATAACATTGATGAAGAATCTAAAAATAAAATGATTAATGAGTATATTAATAAGTTTTTATCTATGAAAGAACCAAGTAGGGAATTAATAATCAATCTAATTGATAGAATAGAAATATTTGAAGATAAAAGAGTTGATATAAGAGTAACTTTCAAGAGTCAATATTTGATTTAATATATTTTAAAGTATAACAAAAATTGGTAATCACATATTTGCCCAATAAATACGAGGGTAATAAATAATCATATATATAAACATGTGTATATACCACAATATACATGTTGTGAAGAAGATGTAGTAACAAATGTAGATGATTGTTCTTGCAATAATATGTCTAATTATTAATAGTGAAACCAGTTTTTAAAACTTTAATTATAAGTTTTTTGGGAAATTGTGTATTAGTTATACTTAAATATGTAGTTGGAATAATTACTAATACACAAGTGTTACTTGCAGATGCGATTCACTCACTTTCTGATTTGATTACTGATGTTGTTGCTATAATAGGTAGTAAAATGTCATATAAAAAATCGGATTTAAAACATCCTAAGGGATATGGTAGAATACAATATGTTACTAATTTAATTATGGGAGTTGTAATACTTTTATTATCAATAAATATAATAAAGACAGTTGTATTATCTAATAATAAAGAAATTCCTATAGAACTTACATTTGTTATATCTGTTGTTATTATAATTAAATATATACTTTATAAATACATATATATGAATGGTCTAAAATATAATGATAATATACTAAAGGCCTCTGCTAAGGAAAGCAAATCAGATGTTTTGTCATCGTTGTGTAGTTTGTTTGTAGTTATTACCTCATCATTATATAAATATTGTGGCATATTCAAATATATTGATAAAGTAGGTGCCCTCATAATAAGTCTATTTGTTTTAAGAACTGGATATAAAATTATTAAGGAAAGTTTGAGTTTAGTAGTTGGAGAAGTTGAGAATGATGATAAAGTAATAAGTGATATAGCAGGTATGATAAAAATGAATAAAGATATTATTGATGTAGATGATATTGTTTTAGAAAAGTATGGGATGTATTATAGTGGTGTATTTAAAATAGTGGTAAGTAAAGATTTAAGTATAGAAAAGGGACATAGTATTAGTAAGAAGTTAAAAAGTGAATTACTAAATTCTAAATATAATATAAAATATGTTTTAATACATATAAATCCATATAATGATAACTAACGAGATTTCGTTAGTTTTATTATTTTACATTATTTTGTGTTTATGATATACTTGTTAAGTGTCACAGTTTTCTAGTTGATGCATTTAATAAGAAGATGAGCCCAATTTTTTTATTATATTTGTGGGTTTGTTATATGAGGAGTAGTTTATGAATATACCGAAGCATGTTGCAATAATAATGGATGGTAATGGTAGGTGGGCTACCAAAAAAAATTTAAGTAGATCAATTGGTCATTTAGAAGGAAGTAAGACATTAAAAAAAATAGTGGAATATGCTTTTTCAAATGGAATAGAGATACTTAGTGTATTTGCATTTTCAACTGAAAATTTTAAAAGAAGTAAAGAAGAAGTAAATTATTTAATGAATTTATTTGTTAAGATGTTTAAAGATTATTTTGATGAACTTAATGAAAAAGGTATTAAAATAGTATTTTCTAAAAAAGAAAGTGGTTTACCTGATAAATTAGAGAATATAATAAAAGATGTAACTGAGAAAACTAAAGATAACAAAAATGGAATATTTAATGTTTGTATAAATTATGGCGGTCAAGATGAAATTGTTGATGTAGTTAAAAAAATAAGTAAAAAGGTATTAGATGGTAATATAAATATTGATGATATAAATAAGAATATTATAGAGGAAAATTTATATCAAAAACTTCCACCTATTGATTTGCTTATAAGAACTAGTGGTGAATATAGGATTAGTAATTATATGTTATGGCAAATGGCTTATTCTGAGATGTATTTTACAAATACTTATTTTCCAGATTTTGATGAATTTGAGTTAAAAAAGGCAATAGAGGAGTATAGTAAGAGAGATAGAAGATTTGGAAATATAGAAGATAAAAAATAACAAATTATATATAAGATTTGTTTATTTTTTTATATAATTGTGGTATATTATAAACAAGAATAGGGAGGACATATGAAAAAGAGAAATGCATTTACATTAATAGAACTACTTGCAGTAATAGTAATATTAGCAGTAATACTAGTAATAGCAATACCAAGGATATTAGATGTAATAGAAACATCAAAAAAAGATTCATTTAAAAATTCAGCACAACTAATAGCAGATAGTGCAGAAAAGAAGAAAGTATCAGATAAACTACTAGGAAAAGATGAAAGTATAACATGTAAAGATGTAGCAAAGATAAATAATGAAGATTATGCAAGTTGTATAATAACTTTTGATAGTGATGGAATAGCAAAAGTAAGTATAACAGGAAGAGGTAAATTTGATGGATTAAAAATAACAAATGGAACAAAAGAAAATGCAGAAGTAAAAGAAATAACAAAACCAACATATGGAATAACAGCAGTAGAATATATAACAAACCTATATGATTATGATGATATTTCAAATAATTTAAAAAGAGATAATACGAAAGATCAAAACATAAGATATTATGGAAGTGATCCAAATAATTATGTAAGTTTTAATAATGAATTATGGAGAATAATAGGAGTATTGGGTGATAATGTTAAACTAATAAGAAGTGAAAAACTAGGTAACTTATCATGGGATAGTAGTGCAAGTAATATAAATAGTGGCAATGGAATAAATCAGTGGGGAGAGAGTACATATGAAGATGGAAGTTATTATGAAGGAGCAGATTTACAAGTATATTTAAATAAGATGTATTATGGAGGAACAAGTGTAATATGTTATGATGGATTTGAAAATAAAACAACAGCATGTCCAACAAACACAAAAGATGAAACTTCAAAATATCTCAAAAAAATTATTGACGGGAGTTGTTTTCACCGCAGCCTTGGTCTCTTGCTCTGAGGATAAGATGGATGAGATCAACAAAGATCATAATCATACCACAGCAGTTCCCGCAAAGATGATCCTTACGGATGTCATGACTTCGACTGCGTTTAGCGTGGTTAGCGGCGATTTCAATTTATATGGTGGTATGTATGTGGAACATGAGACAGGTTCGCATAATCAATTCTACTATGCGGAAACCCGTTCTTCTTGTACATCGGCTTCTACCTTTAATAACTCATGGGGGGGAACCTATTCGACACTGAAAGATGCTTTGATCTCTGTCAAAGTCGCAGAAGAAGAGCAGAACTTCATAACAAAAGGCATTGCGGAACTTTTCGTGGCTTACAATTTGGCGATCTTGACAGATATGTATGGTGATACACCTTGGAAAGAGGCTTGTGACTATACAGTATCTATGACTCCCGCTATCGATAAACAAGAGGAGATTTATAAGGATATCATGGCCTATGTGGATGCCGCAATTGAAGATCTTCAGAAATCAGATCTGACGAGCCTGTCTAATCAAGATTTGATTTATAAAGGTGACGCTTCGGCTTGGCTAAAGACAGCTTATGGCTTGAAGGCTCGTTATACGATGCGCTTGATGGGACGTAGCGCTGATGTTAAGGGCGATATGGAAAAGGTGTTGGATTATATTTCCAAGTCGTACACCTCGGCAGCCGAGCAATGTAGCTATGCTATGTATGGTGTGGGTGTTAATATCAACCCATTTTTCGGAGTATTCTATTCTCGTTTAGGTGAAGTAGCCAGCCGAAGTATGTTTGATAAATTGAATGAGCGTAATGATCCGCGTATCAGACGTTGCTATGTGGAGGCTAACAGCCAAACGATGATTGCTTCTAAGGATGATCCATTATTGAATCTTGCTCATAATGGTGATTTAGTGCAAAGTCAGTTAGAATATACTGTTTCCATGTTCTGTGCAGCTCAAACCGCTCCGACTCACGCCTATCTTCGCAAATTCGGCATCTGCCGTATCTGCTTCAGAGAGCTGGCCTACAAGGGC
>OGXR01000076.1_pt1 | contig 67459 bp, 66 predicted proteins | sample 1576331 | NCBI WGS metagenome assembly OGXR01 (sample SAMEA3541473, study PRJEB24748) | human gut metagenome | biome: human gut; feature: human-associated habitat; material: faeces | place: China | collected 2012 | reverse complement strand
ATAGTATAAAAGATGAGGGCTTGTCTACACTTCTTGGAGTAGATTTCTCAGGTGGTGTAATATTATTTAATCAATTTTTATTCCAATTAAGAAAAGAAAATAATAGAAATAATGCAAATTTAATAATATTAGGTACATCAGGTAGTGGTAAAAGTACAAGTGCAAAACTTATTTTAAGAGGACATATTAGAAATGATTATCAAATTGTAGCAATCGATCCAGAGGGTGAACTTGAAGAAATGGCTTCACTTTATGATGGAAACTTCATTGATTTAGGTAAAGGTGGAGAATTTGGAATGATAAATCCACTTGAAATAGTAATAGATGCTGATGAAGAAGAAATAAGACAGGGATTGGGTTATACAGTTTTAACTAAATCATTACAATTTCTAAAAGCATTTATGAAATACTATGATCCATCAATTGGAGAAGATTTACTCACATTATTTAGTGAAGTAGTACAGGATACATATAAGAGATTTGGAATAGATTTTAATACAGATTTTAGTAGATTAACATCCAATGATTATCCTACATTTAGTGATGTATATGCAACTATAAGAGGTAGGTTATCTCAATATATGTCAAAAACTAATGAACAAGATATAATGGAAAGATTAGAAATAAAAATAAGACCATTAACTAAAGAATTAAAATATTACTTTGATGGTCATACAACTATAACAGGTAATAAACATTTTATAGTATTTAATATAAAAGAACTTATGAATTCAGAAGTAAATGTAAGAAATGCATTATTCTTTAATATATTGAAATATGCATGGAGTTTATGTTTAAATAAAAATGAAAATACAGTTTTATGCGTAGATGAAGCACACGTATTATTAGGAGCAAATAATGCACTTGGAGCAGAATTTTTAGCACAAGTTCAAAGACGTGCTAGAAAATATAATACTGGTTCAATTATAATAACTCAACAACCAAGTGATTTCTGTGATCCGTCAGTAATTACACAAGGTAAAGCAATATTTGATAATGCCTCATATTACTTAGTAATGGGTCTTAAAAAACAAGCTGTTGAAGATTTATCATTACTTATTGATTTAAATGATAATGAAAAAGAAAGTATAAAAAGATATAGTCAAGGAGAAGCATTATTTGTTTGTGGTAACAGAAGAGTTAGAATGAATGTTACTGTTACTCCAGAAGAATTAGAATCATTTGGTAGTGCTGGAGGTTTATAATAGCGAGGAATATAATGAATAGAATTTTTAGACGTTTTATAAATTATATAAGAAAAGAAAAAAAGCAAATAATATTTGCTCTTTTTGCATTTATTATATATTCATTATATTATTTAATATTTAAAGAAAATAGCGAAGTAATTAGTATGGCAGCACCAGTAGTTGTCGCTGGTGCAGTAGCAGCTGGTGGTGCAACAACTGGAGCAGTTGCAGCAGGTACAACTGCAGCAGGAACTGCAGCAACCACAACCGCAGCAGGAACTGCCACAGCAGGTGCTACTACAAGTGGAACTCTAGCCACCGCAAAAGGAACAGCTAGTGGAGCAGTGCAAACTGCAAATACAGCAAAAAGTGCAGCGAATACTGCAAACATACAAACAACAGTTAAAAGACCAGTTAATACAGAAGTAAATGCCGGAAAGACAGATATTGGTATGAGAACTGGCAACACACCTGATGCGTTAAAAGGTATAAAAGAAAAAAATACTAGTTTAGATCCTGCAACATCAAAGAGTGCACAAAAAGAAGCAAGTACAAGCGAAGTGGAAAAAGCAAAAAAATGGAGTAAAAAAGATAGATTATCACCTGAAACATCTAATGACGATGAAGAAAATGAGACTGAATTAGAAGAGGGCTCAAGTGCAGTTTTAAAAAAAGGAAATTTAACTAAAATATTTGTAGGTGGTATATTTGGATTTATATTAGTAATACTATTTGGAATTCCAATTTTACTAGTATCTATAGGTACTCCAGTTTCTTCAATAATCAAAGTTACTGATTGTAGTTCTGTAGAAGGTAGTGGTTGTGAAGAAAATGGTTTAGCATCTTTTGTTGAAAAGGCAAAGAATTTCTTTTTATATGGAAGTTTTGAAAAGAGCAATAAATTAATAGCTACAAAAGCAGTAGAAACATCAAATGAAATATTTGAAGAAACTGAGGTTAATATAAATATACCATTACTTTTATCAACCGTTTTTTCGGACGTTACTGATTCCTTTGAAAAATATGAAACAGATGATCTTACAAATGTTAATGGAAAAAATCTTTTAGATAGATTAAAATACTTTAAAGAAGTAGGTCTATTTCAAATCATAGAAGATAGTGCAGTTTTCGAATGTAAAGCAAAAGAAGTTGATGGAAAAATGACATATTATACAGTTATTGATACAAGTTTTACTGATCCATCTACTATTACTGAAACTGAATGTAATGAAGAAAATGTGGGCAAACTTATAAAGGAGACAGTTTATCAATTAAATATAGAAAAATATTATGAATTACTTAAAGAAAAGAAAGATATATTAGCAAAAATATATGGAGATGAACAAGTTTCTACAAAAGAAGGACTTGAACAAGTTATTGACAGTATAAGAATGAATAGAGAAGTATTTAAAATTTTATATGAAGATGAAACTGAAGAAAATGGTAGTACTGGTAATATTCCTTTATCAGTAATGCGTGATCAAAATATTAACTTACAATCGCCATTAAAAGGAAACATAGGCGTTACATCCCCATATGGCAATAGAACAGGTATTTTTGCAGGAAGACACTTAGGCATGGATTTAGTATCTAATGATAAAAGTATTTATGCAGCAGGTGATGGAGTAGTAACAAGAGCGAATACAGAAACACTTGGAGGAAAAGTTATCGAAATAACACATACTACATCTGATGGAAAAAGATATATATCTCAATATGGACACTTAAGCCAATTCTTAGTTAGTGTTGGTGATAGAGTTAAAGCAGGTGAAATAATAGGAATTATGGGAGATACTGGTAAAACCTCAGGAGTACACTTACACTTCCAAATGTGGAATGTAGATACAAAAGAAACATACAATCCAGCAAATTTATTTAATACTAATTAATAACACTTTATTATTAGTTTTAATTTTGATATAATCTATGTAGTTTAATAATAATTAAGAGGGTGAGAATATGAAATTGAAATTTAGAGCAGAACCCAAAGATATACTATACTTTATATTATTTTCAATTTTTCTATTTTATTTAATAGCAGTTGGTATAGGGAATATAACAAGTTTATCAAGTAAGGGAACCTTAGTTGGTTTCAATCCGTTTCCTGGTTTATCAAAAGAAAATATATTTAGTACAATACTATTTTTTATAATCGCAAATATGGCAATACTTCTTCTCGTGTCATCATATTTCTTTGATAGAGAAAAGGGCATTGGCTTTGCAAAAGAAAAAAAAGTTGGAGATGGTTATTCAAAATGGGCAAAACCAGAAGATATAAAAAAATCACCTGGAGTAAAAGAAGTTCATGAACCTGATTATACATATGATGCTGCAGGAGTACCACTATACTCAGAAAAAGGAAAAATTTGGGTTGATGACGGAGAGAGTCATAGCTTAATTATAGGAGCAACAGGTAGTGGTAAAACATATTGTATAGTTAATCCACTAGTTCATATTCTTGCAAAAAAAGGCGAGTCAATGGTTATTACAGATCCTAAAGGTGAAATATATGAAAACAATGCAAACTTCTTAAGAGATAGAGGTTACAATATACTTTTACTTAATTTCCGTAACCCACAAAAGGGTAATATGTGGAATCCACTATCGCTTCCTTACATACTTTATAAAAGTGGAAATTACGATAAATCAAACGAATTACTTAGAGATTTAGCAATAAATATACTTCACGAAGAAAAAACAGATGATCCATTCTGGCAAAACACATCAGCCGACTATTTCGTCGGTTTAGCACAAGGATTATTTCAAGATGCAGATGAAAAATATATAAATATAAATTCAATAATTCAAATGCTTACAGTAGGTGAAGAAAAATATGGCGCATCTACATATGCAAAAGAATACTTTAAAATGAAAGATTCATCTAATCCTGCATATATAAACGCAGCAGGAACAATTGATGCACCAAATGATACCAAAGGAAGTATTATATCTGTATTTAGACAAAAAATTAATATATTTGCAATGGCTGAAAACTTATCTGAAATGCTATCAAAAAGTGATTTCGATATGATGGATATAGGAAGAAGAAGAACAGCAGTATTTCTAATTATTCAAGATGAAAAAAGAACATATCATGCTCTTACTACTATATTTGTAAAACAGTGTTACGAAAGCTTAATAGATGTAGCACAAGAAGCAGGAGGTAAACTTCCAGTAAGAACAAACTTTATTCTTGATGAATTTGCTAATATGCCCGAATTAAAAGACGTAACAACAATGATTACCGCAGCGCGTTCAAGGCAAATAAGATTTAATTTAATAATACAAAACTTTGCACAATTAAACCAAGTATATGGTAAAGAAAATGCAGAAACAATTAAAGGAAATTGTGGAAATATGATTTACTTATTAAGTAGTGAACTTAATGCACTAGAAGAAATAAGTAAACTATGTGGTGATAGAAAAGTTAAAGGTAAGAGTAAAGACAAACCAGATGAAACTAGACCACTAATATCAGTAACAGATTTGCAACGCCTTAAATTTAAAGATGCAATTGTAAAAAAACAACGTGTTGATCCATTCCAAACAAAACTTAAAGGTGTAGATGAATATAACTGGAATATTCCAAAATATGAAAAAGCAACATATCCAAGTAGAGAAAAACATTCAATAGAACTATTTGATTTAAAAACATTTGTTAAAGAAAAGAAAAAAGATAGTATTATGGAATCTGGCTTTGGAATAGAAAGACCTACAATTATGCCTCCATTTTCAAGAAACGTACCAACTAAACCAAAACTTGAAGAAGATGAATTTGATGTTGATGAACTTATAAAGAAAATAGATGCGAAAATTGCAGAACTTGAAAAAGAAGATGCGGAAAATAGCAAAAAGTTAAATGGTAAATCAAATGAAGTATCTTTCGAAAATTTGAATAATGAATCTCTTGATAAAATCGTAAATAATATTAAAGATATAAATCAAGACAAAAAACCAACATACAATAATGATGATTTAAGAAAAATTGTTGAACCAAGCAAAGACAACGCAGTCAAAGTAAGTGCTGATATTGATAAAATAATAGAAAAAATAGAAGATGAAGATGTAAGTGATGATGAATTTTTTGATGATTTCTTCTTTGATGAATAACACTATATGTGTTATTTTCTTTTTCCATAGTAAAATATTATGAGCGAGTTAAATAATGTACCATAAAATATAATGGTGAAGTATATGAGTGTAAATATAAGATATTTAAAACCAAGTGAAACTATATTAATAGATATAAGAGAATCATACGAATATAAAATGGGTCATATAGAAAATGCAATTAACATACCAAATGATCTTTTAGAACTAGTTCCAGAAAAATATTTAAAGAAAAATAAAGTATATTATTTATATTGTGATCTTGGTATAAGATCAGAACAATTATCAAAAATGTTAAATAAAAAGGGATATAAAACATTTTCTATAGAAGGTGGATATAAAGCATATAAAAAATCTAATGTAAATTGATTTAATACAAAAAAAATTGTATACTTATAATAGGTGATAGTATGAAAAAAAATGCATTTACATTAGTAGAATTATTAGCAGTTATTGCTATATTAACTATAATAATGGTTATATCTGTACCACAACTTATTACAAGTTTAAAAAACAAAAAAACTGATGCACTTGAAAAAACAAAAGATTTATTAATTAGTGCAGCAAGAAATTACGTAATTGACTATGAATTAAAAGTTCCTACTTCTATTTCAATAGAAACATTATGTAAAAATGATTACTTAGAATGTCCAATAAAAAATCCAATAGATAATTCAAATCTAAACGGATATGTAAATGTTGATGACAATAAAGTATATGTATATTCAGATACAAGAGATTATATAACTATAAAAGATTATATAATAGACTTATATAACGACGAATCATTAAGAGAAAGTAATGGACTCAAAAAAGATAATACAGTAGATACAAACATAAGATATTATGGAAGTGATCCAAACAACTATGTAAGTTTTAATAATGAATTATGGAGAATAATAGGAGTATTTGGTAATAATGTAAAACTAGTAAGAAGCGAATCATTAGGCAGTTTATCATGGGATAGTAGCGATTCATCAATTAACAAAGGTAATGGAATAAATCAATGGGGAGAGAGTACAGATGTAAATGGTAATACCTATTTAGGAGCAAATTTACAAGTATATTTAAATAAAATGTATTATGGTGGAGTAGAAACAACGTGCTATAATGGTGCTGATAATTCAGAAACGACATGTCCAACTAATACATTAGATAGAACTGCAAAATTATTAATAGATAAACATACATGGAGTTTAGGCGCAATTGAGATGAGCATAGAAGATACCATTTCATTTTATAATGCAGAAAGAGGAACAGCAAATGGAAAAACATGTACAAGTGGAACTTATTGTAATGACACAGTAATAAGAACAACAAAATGGACAGGATATGTAGCACTGCCATATATAACAGACTGGGCATATGCAAGTAGTGAAAGTGCTTGCGAAACAAATATACAAACAAAAGATAGTTCAAATTTATTTGTATGTAAGAATAACAACTGGATGCAAAGAAGTGATTGGACATGGTATTTATCTCCTAGTGGCCAATCTGCAGATGCAAGCAATGCATGGGCCGTAAGTGGTAATAACAACTACGTTTATTATAGAATGTTTGGTGCTATGAATAAATTTGCTAGTTATGGTTCCAATGTTGCGCCTTCAATCTATTTAAAATCTAGTGTTCTAATGAAAGGTGGATCAGGAACAAGTAGTGATCCATACAAATTGGCTTAATAATAATACAAAATAAAAATACTAACTCAAATTAGTATTTTTTGATAGTTCAATAATTAAATCCATGTCATCATCACTAGCCATAATATTTTTATGTATTTTATTACACTTATCACACTTATATATTATTTTATAAGTATCCTTAAATTTCTCTATTCCAATTGGTTTTAATAATCCTAAACAGTTATTTAACCTATCTCCTGGATTAATGTCTACATGTTTTGAATAAAGACAAAATGGACAATGATCTCTAGAAGTATAATTTAAAACTTCTACTTCTTTTTTACAATTTTCACAAACAAAAGATTCATCTTTTTTACTAAATAATTTCATTAAATCACCTAGATAATTATATCACAATAAGTTATAATTGTACTAGGGAAGTGAATTTATGCATTACGTTACCAAAATAAATGAATTTGAAGGACCACTAGATTTATTATTACACTTAATAAAAAAATCAAACATAGATATATATGATATAAGTTTATCTGATATTACAGATCAATACCTAGAATACATACACCAAATGGAAGAACTTAACCTAGATATCGCAAGTGAATATTTAGTTATGGCAACAGAACTTTTAGAATATAAATCTAGAAGCTTACTTCCAAAAAAAATAGAGGATGACAAAGAAGAAGAAGATCCTAAAGAAGAACTAATAAAACGTCTTGTTGATTATAAAAAATATAAAGAAATTACTTCTGAATTTAAAAAACTAGAAGACATAAGAAGTGAAATATACACAAAAACTCCCTCTAATATAAATGAATATGATGAAAAAGTAATTAATAATAGCGAATTATCAGTAAACGATTTAATATCCGCATTTAAAAAATTTATTGATAGAAAAGAGTATGAAAAACCACTAAATACAAAAATAACTACAAAAGAGTTATCTGTAAGTGATAGAATAATAAAAATAAAAGAAATATTAAAAACAAAAAATGAAGTAAATTTTATTGATTTATTCGATAAACTAACAAAAGATTATGTAGTTGTTACATTTTTAAGTATACTAGAAATGAGCAAAAACAAAGAAATAGAAATAAAACAGGATAATAATTTTGGAAATATTATTATAAAGGAAGTGAAAGAGTGAAAGCTGTATTAGAAGGTATTTTATTTATTGTAGGAGATGATGGAATAACTATTCCTGAAATATCTAACATATTAGAAATAAGTGAAGAAGACGCAAAAAAACTTGTATTAGAGTTAAAAAATGATTACCTAAGTATAGATAGAGGACTTAGAATAGATTACTTAGGAAATTCATTAAAACTAACAACTAAAAAAGAACATAAAGAGTATTACAAAAAACTAATAGAAGAAAGCAATAATACCCTTTCACAAGCTGCTTTAGAAACACTTGCTATAATAGTATATAATGAGCCAATAACAAGAATAAAAGTAGATGAAATAAGAGGTATCTCATCATCACAAATGATAAGAAGATTAGTTGCTAAGGGCTTTATAAAAGAAGCAGGAAGAGAAAACATTCCAGGAAGACCAATATTATATAAAACAACAGATGATTTTCTTGATTATTTTGGTTTATCATCTAAAGAAGATTTACCTAAGTTAGAATATAAAGAAGAAGAAAAAGACGAAACGGATTTATTCTTATCAAAATATAAAGAGTAAGAGGTGTGAAATGACAAAAATACTTGTTAATCCAATAAATTTAAAACACATAGAATATCTAAATAATAAAGATATTGCTGGATATATTATAGGACTTAAAAATTATTCAATATTTCAAAATTTAAAACTAGATATTGATACCATAAAAAAACTAAATACAAAAAAAGAAATATATATATCCATAAATAAACCAATACATAATAACGAATTAGATGACATAAAAAACAAATTAAAAGAATTATCAAAAATAAATATAAAAGGTATTTTATATGAAGATATAGCAATATTTAATATAAACAAAAACCTAAATTTAAACTTAAATTTAATATGGAATACAATGCATTTACCAACTAATAGTGTAACTTGTAACTACTGGAATAAATTAGGAGTTAAAGGAGCAGTATTAAGTACAGAATTAATGTATACCGATTTTATAAAAATAAAAAAAGAAACAAATATGATTATAATGGTATATCTATATGGACATATACCTATATTCGTATCAGCAAGATCACTTATTTCAAATTACATGAAATACGTAAACAAAGAATATAAAGATAAAACATATTACTTGTATGAAAAAGAAAGAAATAAATACTATCCAATATATGAAGAATACAAAAACACATTTATAACAGAAGATATAATAAATGGAATAAATGTATTAAAAGATTTAAATGATAATAATATTGACTACGTTATATTAAATAGTTTATTAATAGAAGAAAATAAATTTAATGAAATAGTTGATGAATATATAAAAAATGATAATAAGGTAGATAAAAATACATATACAGGATTTTTATATAAAGAAAGTATATTTAAGGTGAAATAATGAAAAAGATAGAATTACTCGCACCAGCAGGAAATTTAGAAAAAGTCAAATGGGCATTTTTATATGGTGCAGATGCTGTTTATTTTGGAGGAAGAGATTATAGCTTACGTGCTAATGCACAAAACTTAAATATTGATGAAATAAAAGAAGCATGTAGTTATGCACACAATTTAGGCAAAAAAGTATATGTAACAGTTAATATTGTATTTCATAACGAAGATATTGCTGGATTAGAAGAATATTTAATAAATTTAAATAATGCAAAAGTAGATGCAATAATAATTTCAGATCCACTAGTATTAACATTTGCAAAAAAAGTAATTCCAAATATGGAAATACATATAAGTACACAACAAAATACACTAAATTATGAAGCATGTAATTTTTGGTATAACGAAGGGGCTAAAAGAGTAGTACTAGCAAGAGAATGTTCTAAAGAAGATATGGAAAGTATACTAAAACATTCAAAAATAGATTTAGAAGTATTTATACAAGGAGCAATGTGCGTTGGATATAGTGGTAGATGTGTACTATCTAATTATTTTACAAATAGAGATTCTAATAGAGGTGGATGTAGTCAAATATGTAGATGGAACTTTGGATTATATGATAACGAAAAAGAGATCTCAAAAGATGAATTTGCCATAACAGTAAAAGACTTATCGATGATAAACTATATAAAAGATCTAATAGATATGGGTATAACATCCCTAAAAATAGAAGGAAGAATGAGATCTATTTATTATATTGCAACTGTACTTAACGTATATAGAAAAGTAATAGATGAATATTATGAAAAAGGTACTATTAGCAATATATCAAAATATAGTTATGAATTATTTAGATGTGCAAATAGAGATAGTGTTCCACAATTCTTTAAAGAAAAACCAGGAGTTAATGAACAATACTATCTAACAAGAGAAGAACCATCAAATAAAGATTTTCTAGGAGTAGTATTAGATTACAATAAAGAAACAAAAGAAATCACACTAGAACAACGAAATTTTTTTAAAAAAGGTGATGAAATTACTGTTTTTGGACCCAATACAAATGATATAACTATTAAAGTAGAATATATAAAAAATGAAAAAGACGAATACATAGAAGTAGCAAATCATCCACAAGAAATAGTAAAAATTAATTGTGAAACAGAAGTATTTAAAAATGATTTAATAAGAGTAAAGTTTTAATAATAACACACCTGTACAATGTTTTAGTTGACAAAATCAAAAAAAAATTATAGAATTATACAGTAATTTCAAAAGTTACTGTTTTCATTTGAAGTTACATAATATGTAAAAAGTGGAGAAAAAAAATGAATAAAGATTTTAAGCATATCGAAAAGTATGCTGAGGAATATAATATTCCTATAATGGAAAAAAGTGGTATAAGATTTTTAACTAAATATATAGAACAAAATAAAATAAAGAATATTTTAGAAATTGGTTCTGCAATTGGATATTCTGCAATAAAAATGGCTTTAGTAGATGAAAAAATTAAAGTAACAACAATAGAAAGAGATGAAACAAGATATATTGAAGCATTAAAAAATATTAAAGAATTTGGTTTAGAAAAAAGAATTACTTTAATATTAGGGGATGCACTTGATCTTGATATAAAAGATAAATATGACTTAATATTTATAGATGCTGCTAAAGGACAATATACAAAATTCTTTAAAAAATATTCTAATAATTTAAAAGATGATGGTGTAATTATAACTGATAATATTGCATTCCATGGTTTAGTAGAACAAGAGGAAAGAATAAAAAATAAAAATTTGAGACAATTGGTTGATAAAATAAAAAGATATATAACTTTTTTAAATGAAAATACATCGTTTAATACAAGATTTTATAAAGTTGGAGATGGAATTAGCGTATCGAAACTAAAATGTGAATAATAATGTATCAAAAAACATATTATTGAATACTATAAGAAGTGTATGTGATAATGTTGACAAATAAATAAAAAAAGCGTATTATGTACTAGAAAATTATTGAGGTGAATAAAATGACAAGCGAAAAAAAAGAAGTTTTCTTAACATCAGAAGGATTTTTAGAAATAGAAGAAGAATTAAATGAATTAAAAACAGTAAAGAGACCTGAGATAATAAAAGCGATAAAAGAAGCAAGGGCTTTAGGCGATTTATCAGAAAATGCTGATTATCATGCTGCTAGAGAAGAACAAGCTATTATAGAAGGTAGAATCCAAGAACTAGAATATCTTGTAGATCATGCAACTATAATTTCAGAAGAAGCAAGTGATAAAGCAAGAATCGGCTCATCTGTAATTATAAAATACGTAGGTGAAGATGATAGCGAAGAATACAAAATAGTAGGTAGTACCGAAGCAGATCCATTTGAAAATAAAATATCAAACGAATCTCCAATAGCAAAAGCAATAATTGGACATAAAAAAGGAGAAATAGTTACAGTAGAAAGTCCAAATGGAAAATATGAAATTGAAATACTAGAAATTAAGTAACATTAGTTGCTTTTTTTTAGTAAATTCTATATAATATTAGATGTTTTAAGGAGGAAAATATATGTCAAATAAACATGTAATAACAAAAGAAATTAAAGGAAAAGAATGGACAGAAGCATTAGATAAATCATTTGAAAAAAATGTAAAAGATGCAAAAGTAGATGGATTTAGAAAAGGCAAATGTCCAAGAAATATATTTGAAAAAAAATATGGAGTTGAATCTTTATATAACGATGCATTAAATATTATACTTCCATCTTTATATACAGAAGTATTAAAAGAAAGCAAACTAGAACCAGTCGTAGAGCCATCAATAGATATCAAAAGTATAAATAAAGATGGTGCAGAAATAGAATTTGTTATTATTACAAAACCAGAAGTTAATGTAAAAAAATATACTGGTTTAAAAGTAAAAAGAGAAAAAATTGAAGTAACAAAAGAAGAAATAGAAAACGAAATTAATAGATTAAAAGATCAATTTGCAGAAATAGAAGTTAAAGATGGAAAAATAGAAAATGGAGATACTGCTGTAATTGACTTTGAGGGCTTTAAAGACGATGTACCATTCGAAGGTGGAAAAGGAGAAAATTATCCACTTGAAATAGGTAGTCATACATTTATACCTGGTTTTGAAGAACAATTAATTAATCTTAAAACTAATGATAAAAAAGATATTAAAGTTACATTCCCAGAAGATTATCCAAGTGAAGAATTAAAGGGAAAAGAAGTAGTATTCAAAGTAACTATACATGAAGTTAAAACTAGAGTAATACCTGAAATAAACGAAGATTTCTTTAATGATTTAGGAATTGAAGGAGTTAATTCAGAAAAAGAATTAGAAGAACATTGTAAAAAAGAAATTAAAGAAAGAAAAGAAAGAGAAGCAGAAAACAAACTTATAGACGAAATTCTAGAAAAAGTAAAAGATGAAACTGAAATAGAATTGCCAGAAGAATTAGTACATGAAGAAGTACATAGAATGCTTGATACATATAATCAAAGATTACAAATGCAAGGATTATCTCTTGAACAATATTTAAGTTTTGCCAAAAAGACAATTGAAGATATGGAAGAAGAACTTAAAGATGAAGCATCAAAAAATATTACTTATAGATACATGCTTGAATATATAGCAGATAAAGAAAAAATAGAAGTATCAGATAGTGATATAGAAAAAGAAATAGAAAGATTATCAGAACTATATCAAATGACAAAAGATGAATTAATTAAGGGCTTTGGTGGAACTGATATGATTAAATATGATCAAAAAATGAGAAAAACTATTGAATTTTTAAAAGAAAATAACTAGAATGATATGAACCTCGTTTCTCTTATGTACAAGAAACGGGGTTTTTATATGTCAAAATTAAGTTATGAGGATAAAATAAATATTTATCATATGAAAAACAAAGGAATTTCAAGGGAAAGCAATTGCTAATGCTTACAAAATTAAAGAACTAAATGTTCAATATTTAGTGAGATTAATTGACAAACATGGATTTGATGTTTTGAGAACAACATTAAATAAAAAATATAGTAAATGTGAAAAAGAAAGAATTATCAATAGATTTCTAGGTAAAAACGAATCATTTTTATCTGTCGCAATAGATGAAGAAGGAAGATTCCAAATTGAGAAAAATTTCTGCAAATGTTATCTAGCAAACACATGTCATACTTTAAAACATGGAAAAATGTTTACTTGTTCAACAATTCCACATATTGAACATTATAATAAATATTTTAATAAAAATTTAATCGTATCTAATAGTGATTATATAGATATTTATAAAGCAAAAGACAAAAAAGAAATATTAGAATTTTTATCAAAACCAGTACCATTTTGTAGATACTGTAACGTAGATAATAGAAAATATAGTTTTGATTTTGAAAAAAGTAATAAGGATATAAACGAATGGTAAAAATGCATGCTAAGTCATGTATTTTTTTCTATTATTTTTTTCTTTTCAATAGACAAACAAAATAAAATATGTATAATAAGGAATAGTTTTGGAGGCGATTATATGGTTAAAACAAACTTGCCTGTTATATTATTAAAAGGTGCTGTATTATTGCCTTATTGCGACTTTAGATTAGAATTAAATAGTGATATAGATAAACACGTACTTGAACTAGCAGAAAAGAATCACGATTCACATATACTTTTAATAAGTCCGGATAATCCATTAGAAGAAATAGTAGAAGTAGATAAATTACCTAAAATAGGTACAGTTGCAAAAGTAACAATGAAAATGGATATAGGTAATATAACAAGAATAGTATTAGAAGGAATAAATAGAGTAAAAGTAGTTGAATATAGTAACTATAGTCAAAAAGATAATACACTAAATGCATTAATCACCTCTACTACACAATTTGCTATGTCACCAATGGATGAAACTGCTTTAATAAGAAAACTTTTAAAAAGAGTAGATGAATATGTAACAAAAGATCCTCACATGAGTAACAGTATTCTTGCACAAATAAATGATTTAAATAGTATTTCAAAAATAAGTGATATAGTAGCAAATTATTTACCACTTGATTATGAAAGAAAAAAAGAATATTTAAATACTGTAAACCCATATAAAAGAGTAATAATGCTATTTGAGGATATAAAAACAGAAGAAGAAATACTTGAATTAGACAAAAAAATAGAAATAAAACTAAAGAAAACTCTTGATGATAGTCAAAAAGAATTTATATTAAGAGAAAAGATACGTTTAATAAAAGAAGAATTAGGGGATGTAAATTTAAAAGAAAAAGATGCGGAAATATTAAATGACAAAGTAAATAAATTAAAATGTCCAGAACGCATAAAAAATAAATTACTTGAAGAGATAAAAAAATATGAATTAATGAACTCTAATTCTCCTGAACTAGGTGTAGTAAGAAATTATATAGAATTACTATTATCCCTTCCATGGAATGAAAGTACAAAAGAAAATACGGATTTAAAATTAGCAAGAAAAATATTAGACAATAGTCACTATGGATTAGATAAAGTAAAGGAAAGAATTATAGAATACTTAGCAGTAAAACAAATGAGTAAAAACTTAACATCTCCCATAATTTGCTTATCCGGTCCACCAGGTGTAGGTAAAACCACTCTTGCTAAATCTATTGCAGAAGCTACTAATAGAAACTTTGTCAAAATATCAGTAGGTGGCGTAAACGATGAAGCAGAAATAATTGGTCATAGAAGAACATACATCGGATCAAATTCAGGTAGAATTATAAACGCAATGAAAAGATCAAAAAGCAATAATCCAGTATTTTTAATAGATGAAGTAGATAAGTTAACAAAAGATATAAAAGGAGATCCAGCAAGTGCATTATTAGAAGTACTTGATAAAGAACAAAATAAATATTTTGTTGATAGTTATGTAGAAGAAGAATTTGATTTATCTAATGTAATGTTTATACTAACAGCAAATTATATATATCAAATACCTGATGCCCTAAGAGATAGATTAGAAATAATAGAAATAGGTAGTTATACAGAGTATGAAAAATTAGATATTGCAAAAAAACATATAATAGTAAAAGAAATAAAAGAGCATGGATTAGAAGATAAAGATATAATATTTACAGATAAAGCAATATTAACCATTATAAAAAATTATACAAAAGAAGCAGGAGTAAGAGATTTAGAAAGAAACATAGCAAGTATACTTAGAAAAATAACAACAGAAATAGTGTTAAATAAACAAAAGAAAAAGTATAAATTAGGAGAAAAGGAAATAGAAGAGTATTTAGGAAAGAAAAAATACTTTGATGAAGAAATTGATAATCAAAAAACAAATGGAGTAGTAAATGGTCTTGCTTATACAGATTTTGGAGGTACAATTTTACCTATTGAAGCAACATATTTTAAAGGAAAAGGTAATCTTATCTTAACTGGTTCATTAGGAGAAGTAATGAAAGAAAGTGCAGAAATCGCATTAAGTTATGTAAAAAGTAATTATGAAAAATTTGATATAGCTTATGATTTATTAGAAAATAGCGATATACATATAAATGCAGTAGAAGGTGCAATACCAAAAGATGGTCCAAGTGCAGGCATTACACTAGTAACTGCAATAATAAGTGCATTTACTAATAAAGAAATAGATAATAAAATAGGTATGACAGGAGAAATCACATTAAGAGGAAATATTCTTCCAATAGGTGGTTTAAAAGAAAAAGTAATAGGTGGATATAGAAGTGGTATAAGAACAATAATTCTACCATATAAAAATGAAAAAGATTTAGATGAAATACCAAAAGAAATAAAAAAAGAAATCAATTTTATATTAGTAAAACAATACGAAGATGTATATAAACAAATAGTAAAACAATAACTATTTGTTTATTATTATTGCAAATAACATATCATTAAGGTTATAATAAGAAAGGTGATGATATGAAAAAGAATGCATTTACATTAATAGAGTTACTAGCAACAGTAGTTATTTTAGTAGTAGTATTTATGATAATAACACCTAAATTAACAAGAATAGTAAAAGATCAAGAAACAAAGCAAAAAGAATTATTAAAAGAAAAACTAATAAGCTCAGCAAAGGAATATGCAAATGATTATGATAAATATTTTTTTGATGGAATAAAAAAAGTTGGAGATTCTAACACAGTAACAATAGAAGAACTAATAGAAGTTGGTTTAATAGATGAAGATGAAACAAAAGATTTTAACGAATTTTATGGAGTAAAAGTAGAATTAAAAGATAATGATAGAATAGAATACACACTAGTAGAAACAACATAAATTATATTTAAGAATGTATAGTTTAAAACTATATGTTTTTATTTGTTCTATATTTTCTATTTAATCATATATTTTTAATGAATAACAAGAAAGTAGGGATTAAATGGAAAAAAATGAAATTATTAAAAGCATTTCTCTTAGAACTAATGGTGAAATATATTTAGGAGTAGTTGGTGCGGTTAGAACTGGTAAATCTACTTTTATAAAAAGGTTTATAGAAACTTTGGTTTTACCAAATATTGAAGATGAGTATGAAAAGAAAAGATGCTTAGACGAATTACCTCAAAGTGCTCAAGGTAAAACAATAATGACAACAGAGCCAAAATTTGTACCTAGCAATGCGGCTAAATTAAAAATTGAAGATTTTGAAGCAAGTATACGACTTGTTGACTGCGTTGGATATGTTATAGAAGGTTCTAAAGGATATGAAGATGAAAATGGGCCTAGAATGGTAAGAACACCATGGGTGTTCGTGAATATGTGATACCCCAAATAAAAAATAAATAAACGCCCATAAAATAAGGTTTTAGACAATATTTCACTTTATTAGTTAAAGACTAATTTATAGAAAGTGAGATATTTTTTTATGAAAAATGAGCAAATTTTTAAAAATCCTGAGTTAATACCTTTACTGATAAAATATGTTGAGGTAAATAAAATTATATTCCCTACCCACGAAGTTAAGTACTTCTCTAATGAAGAAATTATAAAGATTTTAAAAGATTGTATTAATAATCAAATAGCATATAATCCTAATTATGAATTAGTAAAGAAAATTACTTTATTAGAGGATATGGAATTAAAAAAAATATACCCTCTTATAAAATTAAGTATGAAAAAAATAAATTATGATTATATGAAAGATGTTAAAGATTTAATTAATAGTGTTAATTTAAGAAAAAAAGGTAAAAAATATACCTTTGAAGAACATTTAAAAGCATTCATCAATATATTCAAAATAACATTTAATAACATCTTTCATAAAAGAATCATTAAATGAATCTAAATCATTTATAAAATTATAATAGTTAATAAAATTACCATTTTTATCGGTATAATCAATGAAATTAAAATATTTTTTTAAATAATTATTAAAGTTTTTTGTTACTAAATCATTAAAATATGTTATCATCTTCGTAGAAGATCACTCCTTGTTTATTTTTTCCGAATTTATTATAACATGGATTTGATCTTCTTTTGTTATGTCTACCACAAAATATTTTACACTATCATTGCAATAGTTTTGATATTAATATATGTAACTTATGTTATAATAGATGAAAGAAAGAAACGGAATAAAAGAGAGTTTTTTAAATATACACTTTATTATGAAGTTGATTATTTCTTATATATGGATATGGTTAAGAAAATGAAAAGAGTTCTTTTAAAAAAGATTAGAGAAAAGAAAAAAATATTGGGAATGAATTTAGTTAGTAAAAAAGGATAATATAATTTTAAATTAAATTAAATTAAATTAAAGTTAGTTGATTAGGAGGGAGAATATGAATAATTTTGATGTTAATCTTAATTTATATAGAAGTTTTTATTATGTTGCAAAATATGGTGGATTTACTAAAGCAAGTAAACAAGCTAATATATCACAGTCTTCACTAAGTTCTAATGTGAAAAATTTAGAAGAACAATTAAATAAAAAATTTTTTAAGAGAGAAAAGTCTGATGTTTCTCTAACAAATTATGGTAAGGATTTATTTTTAAGATTAGAAGAAATAAAGAATATATTAGATGATGAACTAATAAATAATGAGTTGAAAATCGGATGTACTAGATTTATAGCAGATAATTATCTAGCAGATTCTGTTTCGGAATTTAAAAAGAAAAACAATGAAGCAAAGTTAAGTTTTTCATTTGCTAATGCTACTGATATGTTTCAAATGTTGAAAAAAGAAGAACTTGATATTGTTGTATGTAGATATCCGATGTTCTTTAAATTTGAAAGTCATATTAAAGTAGAAAAAATAGCCGATGCTGAAAATGTATTTGTTTGTTCTAAAAAGTTTTATGAAGAAAAATTCCAAAATTGTGATGATTATGTTTGTCCTATGATTTTGCCTGGAAGTTCTGAAAAAAGAAGAAATATTGAACAATACCTTGTAGATAATAATATTAATTATTCTGTTGAAATTGAGATTCCTAATTCAACTCTACTTAAAAAATTAATAATTAATGATATGGGAATTGGTTATATAAATAAGAAATTTATTGAGGATGAAGTAGAAAATGGTTTAGTTGTTGTAATTGAAAGTTTTAAAAATATTCCAACTGATAGTATTTCTATAGTATATAACACAAAAGGCAAAAACAAATTAGTATTAAAATATATTGATAGTTTAAAAAAGACTATTAAAAATTCCGATAACTAGTATTTGTTTCTTGTATGTAAAAAAAGTGTAAATAATGTGATATTATATATTCAAGGAAGTGATAGTATGTCTAAATATTATGATTGTTATGATTATTATGATTTAAATCTTTCATCAGTAAAAAGTTTAGGCACTACTGTCTCTAAAAAGAGATGACATTAACAAATTAGCGTTTTTGTCATCTTTTTTTTAGGAGGTATATTATGTTAGATTATTTTAAAGGAATTGCAGAGAAGTATAATTTAAGTTTGGAGAATGTATTATCTATAGCTATAAATAGATATGGAATTATAGTAGATAATACTGATGAAAATAGATTAAGATTTAATCTTGAACTATTAGATTCTAATAAGAAAACTTATTTTGCTGTGTGTGTTAATACATTTGCAAAATCTCCATTTAAGTTAGAGAATAATACTTTATTACTTGAAGGAGTACCAGTTGGTAAAGTTTCTGGTATTGAAAAAGATACTTGTTTATCAACATATTTTAGAAATGATAAAAAAGTTATAACATTTAATTCTAATTCGAGAAGCAAGTGTGTTGGATGCAAGTTTTGTGGGACTTATAGTTTAACTGATGAAGATGTACTAGAGTTTAATACAGAAAAAAATATTAGAGATTATTTTACTAAATTATTAATGGAAAATAATATAGAGAGTATGAGAAATATTGAGAATGTTACTATTTGTACTGGATGCTTTGAATCAGAAGATAAATTAATAGACCATTTATTACTTGTAAATGAAACATTTAAAAATATGGATTTTAATGGAAGTATTAATTATATTGGGTCTCAACTTCGTGATTATGACAAAATTAAAATGTTATCAAATGAAATAGACGACTTTGGATTATATCTAACAATTGAAAAATTTCTTGATAGAGAGAAATTTATGAGGCCTGAAAAAGCAAGCTTAACTATTGATAAAGCAAAAGAATTACTTGAATATTGTTCCTCATTAGGTTTAACAACAACATTTCTATATATATTAGGATTAGAAGATTTAGAAACAATTGAACATTATTTTAATTATTTAAAAGGAAGTATTAATAAATTTCCAATTATACAAGTTTTTCAAAATTATACTCCTTATCAAGAAATGTACAGATGTGAAGAAGCAAAAGATGTTGAATTTTATATTAAAGCAAGAATGATTATTAATGATATATTCAAGAATAAAGAAGAAATGAAACCAAAGACATGGGAATGTTTTAGAAGTTTATATTTTGATGATAAAGAAAAAAGTGGAGGTAAGGTAAGGTGCAAGAAGATGTATTAATAAAAAAATATTTTTATAATTTAAATTATATCGTTCTGTGTGAAATGTATTTAAATGAATATTTAAAACCTGATGCTGTTGAAGAAAAAGATTTAAAAAAATATAATCCAGGTCATTTAGGTACAAGCTTATCACTTAACTTTATACAAGCTAACTTAAATTATTTCTTAAATAAAAATAAGTTAACAAACAAAACTGTAATTGGTACTGGACATGCTGGAGTATCTTTAATATCTAATTTATGGTTAAATGGAATTTTAAAAGATTATTATCCTAAATATTCTTTAGATAAAAAAGGGCTTAACAACTTAATTAAAGATTTTGGCGAAACTATTAGAAGCGAAATTAATCCTGAATATCCAGAAACTATTTACGATGGTGGAGAACTTGGATATTCGCTTGGTGTTGCTTATGGCTATGCAATTAATACGGAAGAAGATATTATTCCATGTATAATCGGAGATGGTGAAGCAGAAACAGGGACTGTATGTTCTGCATGGCAATTAAACAAAATGCTTGATACTAAAAGTAAAGTGTTACCAATAATTAATCTTAATCAATTAAAGATGGGGGCAAATTCATTTTTATCAAGATTTAGTAATGAAGAATTAATTAATTATTATTCACTTATGGGATATGATGTAAGTATAGTTGATGCAACGCAAGAGAATGACTTATTAAAGACTATAAATTTAATGCAAGAAACATTTAATAAAACTTTAAGTAGCAAATGTCCTCTAATCATATTTCGTTCTAAAAAAGGATTTACTTTACCAAATATTAATGATTTAAAACTTGAGGGTAATACAAAGGTACATAAAAATCCACTTCAAGGTTATACAATGCAAGACAAGTTAGATATAGTGAAAAAGTTTCTAAAGTTTTATGAAGAAGAATTATTTGATAATGCAGGTAATTTAAATATTGATAATTTTAAATTTAAAACTGAAAGTGCATTCAGTAATAAGCAAGCAATGAAAAATATTTCTATAAAGGAAAATAGAACACTAGATAATATAGAAATGTTAGAAGATTATTTATGTGATTATACAAAAGAAAATAACTTTATGATATTTTCACCAGATGAATTATTTTCAAACAAATTTGGAAAATTAAGTAGTAATGCTATTGAAATACTAAATGAGAATTTGCTTCAAGCATTATATCAAGGATATATTCAAGCAGGTAATAACGGATTATTCATAAGTTATGAAGGATTTATGCCAATTATTACAAGTATGCTTGCACAATATTATAAATACTTAATGCAAAAGCAAATATTATTACACAATGAAAATACATGTTCTCTGAATTATTTATTAACTTCAACATGTTTTGAGAATACTTATTCTCATCAAAATCCTGAATTTGTAAATGCACTTTTACAAAGGTACGATTCTTTTTATAATGTTCTATATCCAAAAGATGGTGCTAATCTTATAAAATGTGTCGAACAGTCTATTAACTCTAAGAATTTAATTAATGTGGTAGTGTCATCAAAAAGGCATTTAATGAAATATCAAACCTATGATACTGCAAACATTGAGATTGAAAACTTTGTAGATTGTGATAATCCTGACATAATATTATGTGCAACAGGCGATTATATGTTAGATCAAATTGTAAAAGTATATAAAATATTAAACGAAGATGGAATACAAGCCAAAATAGTTTATGTTACCAACCCTAAAATTTTAGATGTTGAAAGTAAAAAAGTATTATCTGATACAGATTTTTATAAATATTTTAATGATGGGGTTCCAGTAATATATCTATTTAACGGATATTCTCATATTATTAAATCTTTATTATATGAAAGAAATATTGATTGTGAGATTTTAGGGTATGAAGATCAAATATCAGTTAAAGGACATTTAAACAGTAATTTAGCATCTAATAATCTTGCAGTCGAAGACATTTTAGAAGTAAGTAAAAAGCATTTAAAAAGAAATAATACAAGAGTTTTAAGGAAGTGAAGAAAATGAATAATTATGAGTTTTGGGAAAAATATAATAAATTTATTAAAGGGGAAATAGGAAGATTATGTAGAGAAAAAAAAGAATTATATATAGACTTACATATTCATTCTAATTATAGTGCCGATGGTAAACAAAATCTAAAACAAATTTTAGAAACTACAAAAGAAAAAGGTTTTGATATTATTGCAATTACCGACCACGATTCATTAAATGTTTATGATGAATTATATGATATTGTTTCTAAAGGCGTAACTTCTCCAATTATTATACCAGGTATAGAATTTACAACTGATAAAAGAGAATATGGAAATCAATGTCATATGTTACAATTATTTGTTAATCCTAAAGATCCAGTTATATTAAAAGATGTTTCTAAAAATTATAATTCTATGTTCAATAGAAGTAAAATCCAATTTAATAGACTTAAAGAAAATATAACTATAAAGGAAATAATTAAGAAACATAATATTCATATTTCATATAAAGATTATGAATCTTATCTTAAGAAAAATGAATATATTCCTGAATATGATACATTAAGTTTTTACTTAATAGAAAAGTTTAAAGAAAAAAGAGTAACAACTTTTGATATATTAGATTTATTAGAAAAAAACAATAAATTAGACCATTATGAAGATAGAAAAGAATTTAAATCAAAAAGGTATAGAAAACTTAGAGAAAAGTATGAAGTTAATGAGACAAATAAATATAATGCTAGATTCTTATTGTCTATGTTAGCTGTAAGAGAAGTTGATGATGATTGGTGGCCAGCTCCTGCATGTGGGAGTTTATCAGTAAACTCTTATGGGCAGTTAAAACCAGAAGAAATAAATGAAAAATATGATATTTATTTCGCACATCCTACTGAAAATAGTTTAGATGTAGTAGATAAGATAGTTAAAGAAAAAAAGAACATAAAGGGACTTGAATTAAATATCAGAAACCATTATGAGGATATAAATAATTTTTATAGAGTATTAAATAATAATAAACTCAATTTAATTAAGGGTTCTGATAGTCATGATGCTTCATTACAATTTTATGAAGATATGGAATATTTTAAAATTGATACAAAAGATTTGAATAAAATTTTAAATAGTTAAATTTATAGATTGTGGGGGATGATAATGAGTAAAGTTGATCTACATTTACATACTAATTTATCTGATGGGTTAATTAGTCCTGAAGATGTTGTGATAAAAGCAAAGAATAATGATTGTAAGATAATATCAATAACAGATCATGAACTCTTAAATGAGTATGATGCTCTAGCTAAAAAATATAATATTGATATTATTTCTGGAATTGAATTTAATACTTCAATTTCCAACTTGCATTTACTTGGATATGCAGTAAAGAATTTTAAATTAGTTGATGAAGAGATGCAAAATTTAAGAATAAAAAATGAAAGGGTTTGTCTTGAAGTTGTTGAACTGTTAAAAAAAGATGGATTTGTAATTTTAGAAACATTAATAAAGAAATATTTACAAGAAATTAATTTAGATTATAGTATATTAGATAAAAGAAAACTTGTTAAATATTTGATGTATATGGGATACACAAATAGCATTGTTGAAACTTATGAAACTTTAATTGGTAAAAAGCAAAAATATTATGTACCGAATGTAAAATTATCGCCTGAAGAGATTATTAATTTAATTGATCAAAGTGGTGGTTATACAGTGTTGGCTCATCCAAATACTGTAACGAGTGATAAAAATATTTTAGTTGGGATTTTAAATAGATTAAATGATGCAGGGCTATTTGGTATTGAAGTAGTAAATGATAAGATGAAACTTAGTGAAACAGAATATTATCAATGTTTAGCTAAAAAATATAACTTATTAGAAACTTATGGCTCTGACTTTCATAATCCTGAAACAGATAACATTGGTATAGAAATTAATCAAGATAATTGTGAAAAGATCCGTGAATCAATGGTATTGAGACGGAAAAGATGATATAATATTGTCAGAAAAGGTAGGAAAAAAATATGGCATTAAAAAGAGGCATTGTTGAATTGGCCGAATATAATTCAAATTGGAAAAAAGAATATGAAAAGGAAGAAAAATTATTAAAAGAAGTATTAGGTGATAGAATAATTGAAATTCATCACATTGGAAGTACCTCTATTGAAGGGTTAAAAGCTAAACCAGTTATTGATATTTTAGTAGTAATTAATAGTTTAGATGAAATAACTGAAATTGAAGAAATGCTAAAACCTTATGATTATGAGAACAGAGGACAACAAGGTGTTCCAGATAGATATTTCTTTGCTAAAGGCCCTGAGGATGCTAGAAGTCATTATATTCACTTTGTTGAACCAAATAGTAAGACTTATTATAATCAAGTTTACTTCAAAAAATATTTGATTGAACATCCAGAATACATTAAGAAATACTGTGATTTAAAACAAGAATTAGCAGAAAAATATGCAGATGAAAGACCTAAATATACTGCAGGTAAGAATGAATTTATTACTTCTGTAATCAGTCTTGCTAAAGAGGAATATGATGATTAAAGTTGTTTCATTTGATATTGGAGGAACATTATTAGAAGATTCTCATGATAATCCTAATAATTATAGTTTGAAAGAACTTGCAAAAATTGTTAATATGCCTTATGAAAATGTTAGAGATGTTTATAAAAATGTTTTTCAAAAGTCAAATGGTACATTGAATGAATTAGTTGGAAAATTTTGTAATGATTTAGGTATTAGTAATACTGAAAATTTAAATAATTTCTTTATAGGTAAATTTCCTGATAATAATATAAATAATACAATTTCAAACGACAAAATTACATTAATTAGAGATCTTAAAGAAAATGGGTATAAAGTTATCTTATTTTCTAATAGTTGTTGTTTACTTAATAATAATGCAATAAAAGAAATTTATGATTTAGTTGATGGTGTATTTTATTCATATGATATAGGATACACAAAAGATGATAAAGAAAGTTATCAATATGTTGAAAAAACACTTAATGTGAAACCAGCAGAAATATTGCATATAGGTGATACTTTGAAAAGTGATTATCTAAAACCTGTAGAAAATGATTGGAATGCTTTGTTTTATGGCGTTTCTGATGATGAAAGTGTAAATTGCATTTCATCTTTAATGGAACTCTATGATTTTTTTGATATAAGAACAAGTAAAAAATAAATTAAATATTGGGGGGATATAATATGGGAAAAAGAAATATATTTTTATATGAAGAAAATAAACTTAAAGAAGTAATTGAAATTATTAATAAACAAATTAAGGAAACAGAAGAAAATTTTAGGATAGTATAAATAAGTATTTATCCACAATTATTGTTGATAAATAATAATATTAGTACACCTAACGAAACCGAGCCAAAAGAAATCTCATAACTAATGGCTCGGTTGTTTTGATTAACTCTTTTGACGAGTTAATAACACACTACCAAGTTGGCAGAGTCAACTAGGAATAGTGTGCAAAGGGACAAACCTTTTGAAACCCGATTAAGCGACAAACTTACAAACTTCGTAAGTAATATTGTTGCTTTTTTTGTTCTACAAAAAAGAGTAAAAGCTATCCCCACTTTCATTAGCATTGCTAACAAAACGTGCGTCACTTTTACTTATGAAAATAACCCAATGACTAATCTTGCAGAAAAGTCATTAGGTTATTTTTTCTTTTGTTTACAGAAAAGTATTGATTATAAAATTACTTTTCTCACTTTCATTTTCATCTAATAATAAAATACAAAGTTTTATAACAGTTATCGATATTACAGATAATTATGATGATATAACAAATGGTAGAAAAGCACCACATATTAGATATGATCCTGATGGTGTTATGGTTTGGAATGGTAAAAGATGTGAATCAATACCTCCAACTGAAGAAGAAAAAAGAGAAATGGAAGAACTATTAAAAGAATATAGAAATGAAGGCGTTAATAATAAAGAGATAGAAAGGCGCGTGATTGATATTGAACAAAAGTAATTTTTATAAAACATTACGCATAAGATTTGATGAGTGGAGGAATATTTATGTATGAAACTTTAGAATTTTATGACAGTAATGGCTATGATTTAAAAGAAGTTTTAAAAAGTTGTATATATAAGTATTATATTATTAATAAGAATTTAAAGATTAATTCTGAAAAAACATTTAAATCTGACAAAAAAAATACTATAATTAACTTAACTAATGAAGTGAAAGTGTTGTCTAGCAAAAGGATTTAAAATGTATAATAGATATACAATAGACAATAGAATATTTAAAATAGCTATTTATATAAGATTATCAAGAGAAGATGGTGACGACATGGAATCGGAAAGCGTTACTAATCAAAGAAGTCTATTAATTGGCTATTTAAAAGCACAAAATTTAGTTGCAGTTGATATTTATATAGATGATGGTTATACGGGTACTAATTTTGAACGGCCAGATTTTAAAAGAATGTTAAATGACATTGAAAAAGGAAAAATTAATATGGTTATAACAAAAGACTTATCAAGATTAGGTCGTGATCATATTATGACGGGATATTATGTTGAAACATACTTTCCAGAAAATGATGTTAGATATATTGCCGTAAATGATGATATAGATACTTTTTATGAAACAAGTGGTTCTGATATGATGCCATTTAAATTAAGTATGAATGATATGTATGCAAAAGATATTTCAAAAAAAGTTCGTTCTAATTTACTTCAAATGAAAAAAGATGGTAAATTTTGTGGTAGTTCTGCTCCTTATGGATATATGAGAGACCCAAACAATAAACATCAGTTAATACCCAATCCAAATTCTGCTCCTGTTGTAAAAAGAATATTTGATTTATATGTAGCAGGTTATGGTAGTTCTGGGATTGCTGAAATACTAACAAGAGAAGAATTACCTACACCTATTATGTTTAAATATTCTGGTTCAAAATTAAATAAATTTGACCATCCTGAAATATGGAAACACACATCTATAAGTAATATTATTAAAAATAGAGTTTATATTGGAGATTTAATACAGCACAAATTTCAAAAAGTTAATTATAAAATCAAGAAAAGAAAAAGTATTCCAGAAAATGAATGGTGCATAAAAGAAAATGCTCACGAGGCAATTATTGATAAAAAAACTTTTGAAATAGCACAATCCATTAAAGATTCTTCTAATACTTATAATCCAGAACGTAGAAATGTAGAATATGTATTATCTGACCTAGTTTATTGTAAAGACTGTGGTGCTAGAATGAGTATTAGTTATGATAAAAAAAGAGATAGAATAACAATGAATTGTAATAACTATCGTAAGTTTAGTAAGTATGATATATGTTTTTCCCACTATATTAATTATACAAAACTAGAAAAAACTGTCTATGATAAATTAAGTAATATGGCAAATAAGTATATTGAGGATAAAGAAGAATTTGAAAGCATTATTAAAAGTGAGTATATTGACCCAAGACAAGATAAACTAAAAAAAATAGAAGAATTAAATTACAAAATAGAAGATTTAAAAAGAAAACAAGATTCTTTATATGATGATAAGTTTAACAATATAATAAGTGTAGAAACATACACTAGACTATTTAATATTACTGAAGATGAAATTAAGACTGCAAATGAAAAATTAGAAATATTAAAAAATGAAATTTCAAGTATAGAAGAAGATTCAAATTGTTATGTAGAATATTTAGAAATTATTAATAAGTTTTTAAATATGGAAAATCCAACAAAAGAAATTATGAATAAATTAATTGATAAGATATACGTAACAAAAGACAAAAAACTAGAAATTCATTATAGAATTAAAAAAAGTGAAGTATTAGTATAAAAAATGATACATTGCTTAATTGCAATTTTTAAAAATACAAGAGGGTATCACAAAAACAGTTCATACTGGTATGATGAACAAATACCTTTCATAGAAGCAGCAGAGATAGGAACAGAAAAGGTAATTAGAGATCATTCTACAATAGGTATAGTAGTAACTACAGATGGTTCTATTGGTGAATTAGAAAGAAAATGCTATGAAGAAAAAGAAGAACAAGTAATAAACGAATTAAAAGAAATAGGAAAACCATTTATAGTTCTTCTAAACAGTACACATCCTATGTTACCAGAAACAGAAAGATTAGCAGATAGTATTAAAAATAAATATAATGTACCAACAATACCAATAAGTATAGAAACTATGACAGAAAAAGATTCTTATAATATACTAAAAGAAGCATTATATGAATTTCCTGTTGAAAACATAAATGTTAACATTCCAGAATGGATAGCATGTTTAAACCATAATCATTGGTTAAAGAAAGTATACATAGAGGAAATAAGAGAATGTGTAACTGAAGTAGATAAATTAAGAGATGTTGAAACTATTAACAAACATTTTGTATCTAATGAATATATAGAAAAGGCCTATTTAAAAGATGTAAATGCACAAACTGGTACAGTTACCATAAACTTAACATCTCCAGATTATTTATATAATGACGTTTTAAATGAAATTATAGGAGTAGAAATAACTAGTAGAGCAGATATGCTTAATTTATTCCAAGAATTAAGTGAAGCTAAAACAGAATATGAACACATCAAAAGTGCACTTAAAATGGTTAAACAGACTGGTTATGGAGTAGCAGTACCTATAATAGATGATTTAAAACTAGAAACACCAGAAATATTAAAACATGGAAATAGATATGGTATAAAACTAAAAGCAATAGCGCCTTCCATACATATGATAAGAGTAGATGTAGAATCCACATTCGAACCAATTATTGGTTCAGAACTACAGAGTAAAGAACTAATAAATCACTTAATGAAAGAAAATGATACTAATCCACAAGCAGTATGGAAATCAGAAATATTTGGTCGTAGTTTAGATAATATTGTACAAGAAGGTATACAAGCAAAACTTGCTATGATGCCAGAAAATATCAGATACAAACTTCAAACAACTCTTACTAAAGTAGTTAATAAGGGATCTAATAATATGATAGCTATAGTAATATAGCTATTTTTTCTAATTAAAAGAAAATATTAAATATAAATTCATTGACAAATATATTTAATAATGATATATAATAAACAAAAAGTTAACATAATACCTATATAAAAAATAAAAATGCATTTCATGTATTAAAAAATGCATTTCATACAAGAAACGACAAAATCCTCCAAAATTATTATTAAATAATAAGGAGGGCATTACACCAAAATAATAGGAGGTATTTATGAAAACATTTAAATCAATTTTTTTAGGAACATTATTGATGGCATTATTTTGCTTATCTACAGCTACTCTTGCCACAAATATGATAGGAGTATCTGTATTTTTAGATAACATGTTTGATAAACCAAAAACATCAAACATTACTAAACAAACATATACAAGGCAAACATTCGAACCATTTGAAATATATAAAGATAGACAAAGTTACGTTGCACTTTTCGCATCAGATGGTACTGCTACTGACGGACTATGGCGTGGTTTAAATAAAAAAAATGGTAGTTGGGAAATTGAAAATTTTGGTACACAATCACAAATGATTCCAGGTAGTTATTATTTGCAATTTAAAACAACTGGTGTATACATAGGAGGTACCGGTATAACCGGTTTTTGGACCTACGACGAATAGTCAATAGGTAATTAAAATGCACTTCATTAAAAAAGGAGTTAGTTTATGAAAAGTAGTAAAAAAATATTTTCTTATTTAATTATAATTATATTGTTTATGATTTTACCATTCATTGAATGGAAAACCGAATTTAATATGACATTTGAAACATTTAAAAATGTAATAAACAATGCTGATTTTGTACAACAATGGCATTACTTAACTTATGCAAATAGCAAAGTATTTATACTATTATATCCAATTATAATTACATATTTTGGTATAAAATATTTTTTTAAGATATATCATTCTGGAATGTTATATTCAATTAGCGAAAGAACAGATTATAATTCGTACATAAAAAACACTTTTATAAAAATATATGCAAATAATAGTTGGGTATATTCTACTTTTATATTGCTTATGTTAATAGTATGTGCTATTTTATTTAAATTTAACGAAAGCAAATTATTTTTAGTTGGAATAGGAAACATTCATTACTTAGTATTCGTTCTTATTTCAATAATACTATCAATCGCATTTAGTATATTTATATTAAATATAGGTCTAATTGCAACAAGATATTGTAAAAAGTTTTCAATTGCAATGATTGTTTCATATTTACTATTTATTTCTTTTGCAATTATTTCAGAAATAATGATAGGTAGCATAGTAAATAATATAATAAATATAGATGGTATTTATAATTCATTTAGTATATTTAATATGGTTATATTAGACGGAAATATATATGGAATTATAATATATTCAATTATTTTACTAACATTGAGTACATATATTGTATTTAAACTATATAAAAATAAAGACAAGGTTCTCATAGAGTATGAATAAGTTAATTTTTAATAACATTATACTATCAAAAAATATTTCATATTTAATAATATATTTATTAATATTTACATTTTCCTTAGTATTTTCTAATAATTCTATAGATATTATTAAAACAACAATAGAAAGAAATGCCTTTATCTCATTTATATTAATTCCTAGTACACTTTTATTATCTATTAACATACTAGATACTATATTTAATAATTTAATATTAATGGAACGATTTAAAGACAAAAAAGAACTTACTAACTATTTAATTAAAACTTTAATAATTTCAATTATTTTAATAAATATTATTACACTACTATTTATGTTTATATTTATTATAATTCTAAAAGAAAAAAGCATTTCATTTAATTATTTATTAATTATAAATTTCTTTTTAAATTCATTTATTATTGGATTATTTGTTATTGTACTAAGAATGTATTTTAACAAATATATTGTAATATTTATTATGATACTGTTAAGCTCTTTTATATATGGATTTAATTTAGATCTATCTACTACAATAAATAATCTAAATATATTTATTATAAAAATAATTATTATTTGTTTTGAATATATATTTATTACAATAAAATTAAAAAATAATATGTTTAATGAGGTGTACAAATGATTTCATTAATAAAAAGAGATATTTTAAAAAACACTAAATATAAATACATTCTTTATATTATTACAATATATTTATTATACTTAATTTTTCAAAAAATAATATTTCCAAATAATTTTAAAGATATTATAAAATTATTTTCACGAAATTTAGGAATATGTTATGATACAAATCATTTTCTAGATATTCTAATCATTTTACTCACAAATTTTTTCCTAAGTTATAATGCAATATCTATATTATTTACAGATTTAAAATATGGAAAAGAACAGATTTTACTTAGAATTAGTACAAAAAAATATATAATTACTAAATTAATTAGCATTCTTATTATTACCTTTTTAATAAATTTAATTATATATCTAATTCTTATCTTAAGCATAACATTGATGGGGTATAACATTTATAATTTTGTATTATTAAAATTATTTATAATGGATTTAATAATAAAAATTTTATTTCAATATATTGTTATTGCAATTTATACATTATTTAGAAAAAACATTAGTATTTTCTTTTCCTTTATAACGCCGCTTACTGCTTTATTAAAGATAAATTCTGGTAAAATATTTTTTGCATACAATAATAATATGTATATACTTCTTTTAATTTTAATACTTATTACTATTTTTACATATTTGATATTAAAATTAAAAATCATAAATTTATTTGAAAGGAGTGAAAAAAATGAAATATAAAATAAATATAGAAAATCTTACTAAAATCTTAGATCAAAATAAGGTATTAGACAATATAAATTTAGAATTTAAAGAAGGTAAAATATATGGAATAATAGGAAGAAATGGTAGTGGAAAAAGTTTATTATTCAAAACTATATGTGGATTTTTAACACCTACTAGTGGAAAAGTATATATAAATGATATAGATATATACCAAACGAAAACATTCCCACCTTCCACAAGAGCGTTAATAGAAAAACCAAATTTCATAAATTCATTAACTGGGTTTGAAAACTTAAAATTATTAGCAGATATTAAAAAAGATGTTGGAATAAAAGAAATTGAAGATACACTAGTATTAGTAAATTTGCAAAATGAAAAGAGCAAAAAATTTGGTAAATATTCATTAGGTATGAAACAGAAACTAGGGATTGCATCTGTTTTAATGGAAAATCCTAAAATAATAATATTAGATGAACCATTTAATGGAATAGATAAATCGAGCATACAACAAATAAAAGATTATTTACTAAAAATCAAATCAGATAAGATAATCCTAATCGCATCACATATAGAATCTGATATTAGTGATTTATGTGATGAAATAATTGAAATGGATTTAGGCAAAATAAATTGATATAACTTTCTTATTAAAAACGCCAAAAAACTCTATAAAATACTTGATTTTGTATATTAAAAATGTTAATTTATATATGTAAGCATATGTTGCTTATAAAATATGGGAGGTAAATTTAATGACAAAACAAGAATTAGTAGAATTTATGGCTGAAAAAGCTGGATTAACAAAGGCAGATGCTACACGTGCATTAGACGCTTTTGTAGAGGGTGTAACTACAGGTATAGTTAATAAGGGTAAAGTATCTTTAGTTGGATTTTTAACTTTTGAAAAGAAAGAAAGAGAAGAACGTTCTGCTCGTAATCCAAGAACTGGTGAGACAATTAAGATTCCTGCAAGAAGTGTAGTTACAGTTAAAGTTGGAAGTAAATTAAAAGAAGCTGTAAAATAATTATTAAAAGATAGAGTTTTATACTTTATCTTTTCTTTTATGATATAATTGAGATGGTGATTTGATGCTTAAAAACGGCTTACAAATAATAAAGAAAATTGAAGATAATGGATATTCTGCATATATAGTAGGTGGTTGTACTAGAGATTATTATATGAAAAAAGAATCATATGATGTTGATATATGCACTAATGCAAAACCAAAAGAACTTATTAAAATATTTGATAATGCAACTCTTCCTAAGGAAAAATATGGTGCTGTTACTTTATATGATAAAGGCGTAAGATATGAAATTACTACTTTTAGAAAAGAGTTAAAGTATGAAAATAGAAGGCCAATAGAAATAGAGTATACAAATAATTTAAAAGAAGATATAGAAAGAAGAGACTTTACAATAAATACTTTATGTATGAATTCATCTCTTGAAATAATTGATTTATTTAATGGTAAAAGAGACATTGATAAAAGAATAATTAGGTCATTAGGAAATGCTAGTGTAAAATTTAATGAAGATCCTCTTAGAATATTAAGGGCTATTAGATTTGCAACAGTATTGAATTTTAAACTTGATAAGGATGTTATTCTTGCTATAAAAGATAAGGGTTATTTAGTAAGAGAAATATCGTATGAAAGAAAGAAAAGCGAACTTAGTAAAATATTTGTAAGTAAGAATGTTAAATATGGAATAAAATTATTATGTTATTTTCACTTAGATGAGTATTTAGAAATACCTAATTTAAGTAAAATAAAAATAACGTCTGACATACTTGGTATATATGCTCAATTAGATGTAATAAGTAAATATCCATTTACTAAAATAGAAAAAGATGTAATACTAGCTGTTAATGAATTAGTGAAATCAAAAAAAATAGGCAAATACGAGGTTTATAAGTATGGACTATATAATTCATCTATCGCATCTGAAATACTTGGTATAAACAAGAAAAACATAGTTAAAATAGATAGAACTCTACCTATTAAAACTAAGAAAGATATAAAAATAACTACAAATGAAATATGCAAAATATTAAATAAAAAACCAGGTCCATTTATTAAAGATATATATAAAGATATAGAATACATGATTATATATTCTAAACTAAAAAACGATAAAGATAAAATAAAAGAATATATTATAAAAAACTACTAAAAACATACCATATTATAGAGGTGTGTTTTTTGAAAAAGATAATACTATTTATAACAGTTTCTTTATTATATATATTGTTTAATAATATTACAGTATATGGAAAAATAAATCTAAATTTAAAGAAAAATGAAATCGCTATAATATTTATACAAGATAATATTATGGTATCAAATACTACAAATACACTTTTATTATTGAATAATATAGATAATAGAGTAGAAAAATTTAGTGATTTAAACGTAATAAATATAAATAATATACCAATGAATTTTAATTATAAAAATACTTATATAATAAAAAATACAAGTATTATAGATAATATACTATATAAATTAGAACAAAATTTAATTAAAATTAAATCAAAAGATTATACATTTTGTATTTATAATAATGTTAATTCAAATATAAGTAATACATATGGTTGTAATTTTCTATATTTATTTAATACAAAAGATATAGATATAATAGAAACAGATGAAGATATAGATATAATTTTCTTTAATGAAAAACTACAAATCCCTACATATTTTCTTGAAGATATATATAGTAAATGGATAGATATATATAAATTAAATGAAACTGATATAGTAGTTTTAAAAATAATAGAAGATGATTACCAAATTTTAGTTATACCAAATAATAGATGAATGTGTTAAAATACTTATAGGTGGTTTTATGAATAAAGATATACTTAATATATTAAAGAGTAAAAATTATATTATGCCAAATTTTCTACTTACTAATTATAAAAAATTAGATTTAAGTGGAGATTTGACTATTTTATTAACTTATTTAATTAATTTAGATAGTCCAATAGTATGTGACTATAAAAAATTTAGTAATGAAACTAATATTAGTCAAAAAGAAGTAATGGGTATGATAAATGAACTTTCTATAAAGAAAATGTTAGAAATTAAAGTATCAAAAAATAGTAGTGGTAAGTTTGAAGAATATATAAATTTAGATTTATTTTATAATAAAATATTTATGATAATTATAGATAATAAAGATGAAGAAACTAGTAATATATATTCTATATTTGAAAAAGAATTAAATAGAACTCTATCGCCAATAGAATATGAACTTATAAATGGTTGGTTAGAATGTGGTTATAAAGAAGAAATAATTATTTCTGGATTAAGAGAAGCAGTATTTAGTGGTGTTAATAATTTTAGATATATTGATAAAATATTATCAGAATGGAGCAAAAAGGGGATAGATTCTATAGATAAGGTTGAAAAAAATAAAAAAGAATACAAAAAAACTACACAAAAGGTTGAAGTACCTGATTATGATTGGTTGAGTGAAAATGAATAATATATTTGAATATTTAGATTATCTTTTTGAAAATCCTAAATGTGAACTAGAGTATAATAATGATTTTGAATTTTTAATAGCAGTTGTATTAAGTGCTCAAACAACAGATAAAAAGGTGAATTCTGTTACAAAAGAATTATTTAGTAAATATGATATGTATTCTCTAAAGGATGCACCTATTAATGATTTAATAAATATATTAAAACCGCTAGGAATGTCTATAAAAAAGGCATCTTTTATTAAAAATATATCAAAAGAAATTACAGAAACATATAATGGTATTATTCCTGATGATATAAATACTCTTATGAAAATGGATGGAGTAGGAAGAAAAACAGCAAATTTAGTATTATCTACTTTATATAATAAACCATATATAGCAGTAGATACACACGTAGAAAGAGTATGCAAAAGATTAAATTTAGTAAGTAAAGATGCAAATGTATTAGAAGTTGAACAAGAATTATATAATATTATTCCTAAGGACAGATTAAATAAAACTCACCATCAATTAGTTTTATTTGGTAGATATTATTGTAAAAGTATTAAACCAAAATGTGATATATGCAAATTAAAAGAAATATGTAAAAAAGAGAAAAGCTAACTTTTCTCTTTTATATTTATTGTTCTTACCTTATCATAAGTTGTATTATTATAAGTTATTTTATAACTAATTTTAAAAGTTTCCTCTTTATCAGTAGTAATCTCATTAACTATTTCATTATTTGAATTAGTAATTACCTTTGTTATAACTGCATCACTAGTAACATCCTTAAAATTATTTAGTACAGTAACAGGTGGATCATTTTCAAAATAAACATCTCCAATATTCAAAGTTACTAACTCTTTACCCTTAAGCATAACAGATACTAATGATATAGGAGCAGTAGATAATGTATATTCACTACCAGAACTACTAGTAGTTTTATCATTTTTCCATGCTGTTTTTACAACAAATTTAATGTCTCCACTATACTTACTTATATCAATTGTTGTCTTAGTATCAGTTGTAGTAGTTACATAATTTTCTGAACCAGATGAATCAACTATATATATATCATACCCAAATTCTCCAAGTTTTTCTATTTGCTTTTTATGATACTTAGTATAACTTGTTTTAAAATCTCCCATACCATCTATAAAATATTTTTCTGCCCATTCATCAGTAAAATATTCAGGTATTTTTACACTATCCCAAGTTAATGTAGCAATTTTCTTATCAAGAGATACTGTAAAATTATTTGGATTATTTAACTTCTTATAAACAGGAGATACAGTTGTTGGTTCAGTACCAGATTTAAAATATTCAGTTGTAATTTTATCTGATGGAGTAGCATCACTAGGAAGCATAGCAGGAATAGTATCCTTTTCAACTTGTACTGAAACTACACTTTTTGGCGTTGTAAAGTTTTTAGGACTATCACTAAGCATACCACTCATAATTAAGTTAAATACTCTATCTTTTCTATTATTATCAGCAAGAGTATTATATCCATCAGTAATTTTATCATATCCATACCATAAACCAATAGATATCTTAGGAGTATAACCAACTACCCAATAATCTTTAACTGCATCATAAGGAAGTCCAAATTCTTTAATTGTTGCATCATAGAAATCAGTAGTACCAGTCTTAGCTGCAACTTGTCTTCCATAAATTCTTGCACCACTACTAAGTCCAGAATCTACAGCCCATATAAGAGAATTAGTAATTATATATGCAGTAGAATCAGATATAACCTTAGTTTTAGATGGCTTATATTCTTTAACTTGATTTGAATCCAAATAAACTATTTTAGTTACTGTATATGGTTCTATATAATACCCACCATTTGCAAATACAGCATAAGCAGCAGCCATCTCAAGTGGGTTAGTACCATTAAATGATCCAAGAGCATGACCTTCATGCATTACACCATTTTCTTTTTCTGGCTCTATTCCAACAGAAGTTACAAACTTTTCAATATTCTTTCTTCCAGCATTTTGAAACGCTTTTAAAGCAGGAATATTCCTTGATAAACCAAGTGATTGTCTTAATGTAAGAAATCCATAATATGATCCATCCCAGTTTTTAATTTGAGAGCCACCAGTATATCCATGTGGTTCATCGATAAATGGAGTATAAGTAGACCAATTATTATATTCAACACCAGGAGCATAATCAAATAAAGGTTTAGCAGTTGATCCAGGTTGATTATTTAAATCAGTAGCTCTATTAAGTCCAAGGGCAACAGTATTTCTACCACCACTTATAGCAACTATACCACCATTTTCAACATCAGTAACAGCAACACCAACTTGAACTTTATCATTTACCCATGTATACTTATCACCATTTATTATACTATTTAAATGATTTTGCTTATCTTTATCTAATGTTGTATATATTTTCATAGGAGTATTATAAGGATTTTCCCCAGTTTTTTCATATATTTCATCAACTACAACATCAATAAAATTTTGATATTCATTTGTATAACTCTTAGTTGATAACAATGACTCAACACTAATAGAATTTGCCATTTCTTCTTCTTCCTCAGTAATATACCCATGTCTTTTCATTAATCTTAATACAGTAGCTCTTCTTTCACTAGCTGCTTGTGGATGAACATAAGGATCATAAGCAGTAGGTGCTTGGAAAAGTCCCGCAATAAGAGCAGCTTCAGATAAATTTAAATCAGATACACTTTTTCCAAAATAAGTATTTGCTGCCTCAGAAACTCCATAAGAATGAGATCCAAGGAATGGAATATTAACATAATATTCTAATATCTGTTCCTTTGTATAATTCTTTTCTAACTTAAATACTGCCATATAAATATCTGTAAACTTACGAATTATACCACGTATACCAACAGCAATATCACCAGTATATGCCTTTTTACTTATTTGCATGGTTATAGTAGATGCACCACCTGCACCAGAATGCCCCAAAAGCTGTCCTGCAGATGCCTTTAAAAACCTTGGTAAATCAACTCCATTATGTTGATAAAATCTAGAATCCTCAGTAGCAATAATCGCATCAATTAAAACTTGTGGCATATCATCAAAAGTAATAGTATCTCTAAGTTCAGTACCGAGTTTAGCAATTACAGATCCATCACTTGCATACATTATACTTGATTCTTTCCTATATAAATTGCTTGGATTAAAGTCAGGTGCTGACATAGCAATATATCCAATAAATAAAAATCCACCAACTATACAACAAAGTACAAATACTAAAAATACATTTACTAAAGTTGATAACACTTTATTCTTTTCCATCTTTTTCTTCTTAGATTTCTTCTTTGACATAACTTCATCCCCACCACTATCTATTTCTGAAATATTATCATTATTATTTTCTAATCCCTTTTTCTTATCTATAATAAACTTTGCAAAAAATGCAATTCCCACTAAAGAAGCAATAATTATAAACGTTCTTAATACTCCAATAGCAATACATCCAATAACTATAACAACTATCATTAGCGTAAATATAGTTAATAGTTGCTTATCATTCACTATTTTAGATAATATTTTCTTAAATCTCTTAAAAAACTTCTTAAACTTTTTCATTTATCCTCCTACAATTTACTTAAAATATAAATTATCAATAACCTTTATATAATTAACCCTTGGAATATACGCATCAGGTATTCTATGTGCCTTTGATTCAAAATAATCAATAGGAATAGATTTTCTATTCTCACTATTTATATAATCAATTATTTCATCTATCTCTATCAAATACGTAATATTGTTTTTATAAAACCTAACTATTAAAAATGATATTCCACCATGTTCCTTAACTCTTTTTAAATGCTTTAATTGATGTGTATGAAGATTAGAAAGGGCAAAACTACTCGAATTTTTTACTTCCTTCGCATCAAAATCAATATACTTTCCCTTATATATTCCATTATAATCAGTGGTTGATGGCATTTCATAAAATGCTTCTGTTATTATAGTATGATTCTTATTATAATTAACCTTGCTAACTTTAATGGGAGTTGGTTTTTTATATACTATAGCAATATCATTATCTAAATAATAACTATTTGTATTATTTATATCATTTTCTAAATCCATCCCTCTATTAGCATGACTGCTTAGAATTTTGTTGTTATATATCACATTACCACCTTACTTAAGTATACTACATATTTTAATCAATTACTACAAGAATTATGGTATAAAATGATATGTTTTGTCGACAAATGTTAAATAATTGTAAATTTATGATTTATTTACTTAAATATGTTACTATAGAAATGGTGATAGAATGGATATAGTTTATTTATATGAAATCGTAAACGATGCGATTGATGAAATAGAAGACATAAAACTAAAATTAAACTTGCTAAGAGAATAAAAAAATGAAGTAATTCATATAATTCTATGGGTGATTAAAATACAAACAATATATTTATCTATAATATTACTTGTTATGGGAGAAGGTTTAAAAAACTTAGAATTTATTCGTAAGAATATGGTTATTTGGTTATTACTTATAATAAGTGTGATAGTTAATTTTATTTTCTATGGTATAAACATTAATACATTTTTAGAAAGTATAATAGCAACATCATTAGCAACATTTTTATATGATTGCATAAAAAATATACGAAATAGTATAAAAAATAGAAAAGAGCATCTAGGTTGACAAAATGCTCTTTTTTTGAGAGAATATATAAGAGGTGAGAGGAGTATGTTATTTGAAGAAATATCTTTAACACCACAAGAGATTTTGGATAAAGATTTTAAAGTAGATACTAGGGGGTATCGTCCACAAGAAGTAGATAAATTTTTGGATGTAATAATTGGGGATTATACTAAATTTATATCTATGGTTAAAAGAAACGAAGCTGAAAAAAAAGAGCTTATAGAAGAAAATCTTAGATTGAAAAAAGAACTAAGGGATTGTAAAGATAAAATAGAACTCCTTAAAAATACACCTAACAAAGAACTTACAAATGTTGATATGTTAAGAAGAATATCAACACTTGAGAAAGTTGTATTTGGAGATAAAAATAATTATTAATAATATCTGGGCAAACGCTGTATACAAGTTATATAGAGGAAAGTCCATGCTCGCACTGTCCAACTTGGATAGTAGTGTTCGTGTATAAGGAAAAAATAACTTATAGTAGTTTTTAACTAACGGCATCGAATTAACCTAAAGATTAATCCATGGTTATATTAGATATAAAGTGCCATAGAGACGAGTAATCAGAAATGAAGAAATGGAACGAGGTAAACCCCACGAGCGAGAAACCCAAAATATGGTAGGGGAGCTTTTAATTAGGTAACTAATTAAAGGATGCATTTAATGCATAGATAAATGTTTGCCGCTTCATAAGAAGCACAGAACATGGCTTATAAGATATTATTATAAAATAAGAAAGGAAGAATTAAATGAAAGTTATAGGAGAGAAACTAAAGACTTCAAGAGAAGAAAAAGGTTTATCTCTAGAAGAAGTATCAGAAGATCTGAAAATAAAAGTAGAAGATTTAAAAAATATAGAACTTGGAAATAAAGATTCATTCCAAGATATATATTTTCTAAAAAAAGCAATATATGACTATGCAAAATATTTAGGTCTTGATTATGAACAACTAATAGAAGAATTTAATGAATTTATGTTTGAATGCACTTCTAAAATACCGGTTGATGTGATTGAAAAAATTAGTAAACAAAAAGAAGAAGCTGAGTCAAACAAAAAGGCATTATCGCCTTATACAAAAGATCCGGTGAATAACAATAAAAAGAAATTAATAATTTTAGGAATTATTATACTTTTACTTGTTGGTATCATAACTTCAGTAATTTTAATAAAAGAAAAAAATAGAAGAGATAATGATCGAATTATGGCATCACTATTATAAAGGAGAAGAATATGAATTTACCTAATAAATTAACAATGTCAAGAATAATACTAACAATAATTTTAATAATAATAATGTTATTTCCATTTTATCAAATAAACGTAGCTTTTCCGATGTGGACTTGGAATATAGGTGAAGTAATAGAAGTGGATAGTAGATATATAATATCAGGAATATTATTTGTGATCGCATCTTTAACTGATTTACTAGATGGTAAAATTGCAAGAAAAAGAAACTTAGTTACAGATTTTGGAAAATTTCTAGATAGTATAGCAGATAAAGTTTTAGTTAATTCAGTTTTAATTATATTTGCAGTGCAAAATGTTATAAGTCCAATTATACCAGTTGTAATAATATTTAGAGATACTATAATTGATTCAATAAGAATGCTTGCATCTAACAAAGGGGTAGTTATAGCAGCAGGCAAAGCAGGCAAAATAAAAACAGCAACAATGATGACAGGACTAACATTATTATTCTTTTATAATTTACCATTTGAAATATGGAATATAGATGTTGCTAATGTTCTTGTTATAATTGCTACAGTATTATCAATTTATTCTGGTGTAGAATATTATTATAAGAACAAAAAATTAATATTTGAAAATAACCAAAAATAAAAAAACGAAAGAAAACATATACAAAAAAAGCTTTTTATATAGAGCTTTTTTAATTTTTAGAGAAAAAATAAGAGCAATTATTCAAACAATTGTTCGAAAAACACTTGATTTATTATTTTAAATATTATACAATGATAATGTAATTAAAAATTGGGAGGAAAAAATGGCAAAAGAAAAAGAAATAGATAAAGATAAAATGTTAGATCAGGTTTTAGCCGATATAGAAAAACAATTTGGTAAAGGAGCCATCATGAGATTAGGTGGCAGTGAAACAAGAGAAATAGACGTTATTTCAACAGGTTCATTATCATTAGATATAGCACTTGGAGTAGGTGGTTATCCTAAAGGAAGAATAGTAGAAATATATGGACCAGAATCAAGTGGTAAAACTACATTTGCATTACATGCAATAGCAGAGGTTCAAAAAAAAGGAGGCAGAGCCGCTTTTATTGATGCAGAACATGCACTTGATCCAGTATATGCTAAAAATCTAGGAGTAAATATAGATAACTTATTATTATCACAACCAGATACAGGGGAACAAGCACTAGAAATATGTGAAGCATTAGTAAGAAGCCAAGCAATCAGTATTGTAGTAATTGACTCTGTAGCAGCACTTGTGCCACAAGCCGAGATAGAAGGAGAGATGGGAGATTCACACGTGGGTCTTCAAGCTAGATTAATGAGTCAAGCATTAAGAAAATTATCTGGTACAATTAATAAAACAAACACAATAGTAATATTTATAAATCAATTAAGAGAAAAAGTAGGAGTTATGTTTGGTAATCCGGAAACAACTCCAGGTGGAAGAGCACTTAAATTTTATTCATCTGTAAGGTTAGAAGTAAGAAGAGCAGAACAAATAAAACAAGGTGATTCAGTTGTTGGAAATAAAACAGTTATAAAAGTGGTTAAAAACAAAGTAGCACCTCCATTTAAAACAGCAAATGTTGATATAATGTATGGTGAAGGTGTAAGTAAAGAAGGCGAACTTGTTGATTTAGCAACAGAAGCAGCAATAATAGAAAAAAGTGGTGCTTGGTATTCATATAATGGTGAAAAAATTGGCCAAGGTAAGGAAAATGTAAAAGCATTATTTAAACAAAATATTGTTCTAAGAGACGAGATAGAAACAAAAGTAAGAGAACACTATAATATTTTAAGAGGTAACTAAAAAATTCATCATTTGATGAATTTTTAACTATAATTACCAATTATGTATAGAAATAATTTGCTCTTGACTTTAAGTTAAATCAAATTTACAATAGAAGTATATAGTTAAAAATTTAACGATATAAATATATATAGAGGAGGAATTATGGAAGGTATTATTGTTTCCATTTTGACCTCTGTAATTGGATTAGGAGTAGGCGCAGTATCCGTTATTATTTATAGTAATAAAAAAGAAAAAGGCGCTTCTAAAAAAGCAGAAGAAATTTTAGAAAAAGCAAAAAAAGATGCAGAAAAGGCAAAGAGAGATTCTATTTTAGAGCTTAAAGAAGAGAGTCATAAGTTAAAATTAGAAACTGATAAAGAAATTAGGGAAAGAAAACAAGAAATAAATGAATTAGAAGATAGATTACTTCAAAGAGAAAAAAACATAGATAAAAGAGATGAGATCCTACAAAATAGGGATAAGATGTTAGAAGAAAGAGATAATGCCCTAGTTTTAAAACAAAAAGAAATCCAAAAAGCAGAAGAAGAAATGGAAGAATTAAAAAAAAGAGAGATGGAACTATTAGAAAGTATTTCCGGTTTTTCTAAAGAAAAAGCACGTGATCTTATAATGAAACGTGTAGAAAATGATTTAGAAGTAGAAATTACTTCAATGGTTAAAGAAAGAGAAATAGAAGCAAAATTAGAGGTTGATAAAAAAGCAAAAGATATGCTTGTTATGACAATGCAAAAATATGCTTCTGATGTTACAAATGAAAAAACAGTTTCAGTTGTAACATTACCTAATGATGAAATGAAAGGTAGAATTATTGGAAGAGAAGGAAGGAATATAAGGACAATAGAAGCGGTAACTGGAGTAGATTTAATAATCGATGATACACCAGAAGCAATTGTACTTTCAAGTTTTGATCCATTAAGAAGAGAAATTGCAAGACAAACTATTGAAACTTTAGTAAAAGATGGAAGAATTCATCCTGCTAGAATAGAAGAGCTATATGATAAAACTTGTAAAGATTTTAATAATAAAATATTAGAATATGGAAATCAAGCGGCATTTGAACTTGGATTATCTAAATTATCTCCTGAACTAGTTGAAATTTTAGGTAAATTATATTTTAGAACAAGTTATGGACAAAATGCATTGCAACATTCAAAAGAAGTTGCACATTTATCTGGCATAATTGCTTCTGAATTAGGTGAAAATGTTAATATAGCAAAAAGAGCTGGGTTACTTCATGATATAGGTAAAGCAATTGATTTTGAGGTTGAAGGTAGTCACGTTGATATTGGTGTAGAACTTGCAAAGAAATTTAATGAAGATAAAATTGTTATAAATGCAATCGCATCACATCATGGAGATACTGAAGCAACTAGTATAATATCTGTCATTGTTGCTATTGCAGATGCTTTATCTGCATCTCGTCCAGGAGCAAGAAATGATTCACTAGAGAATTATATAAAAAGATTAGAACAATTAGAAGAAATAGCTAATAGTTTTGATGGCGTTGAAAAATCATATGCAATACAAGCTGGAAGAGAATTAAGAGTATTAGTAAAACCAGATCAAATTGATGATTTGAAGAGTTTTAAAGTAGCAAGAGATATAAAAAATAGAATAGAAAATGAAATGCAATACCCAGGAACTGTTAAAGTAACAGTAATAAGAGAAACAAGAGCAGTTGAAGAAGCAAAATAATGCTTCTTTTTTTCATATTATTTTTTGGACAAACATAATATATTGTAGGTGGTGCCATGAATAATTATATAAATTTCTATTATGAGTTATATCCAGATAATATTGTAAAAAACAAAGATAACTATACATTTGTAATTAATAATGAAAAATATTATTTTACTATCTATAATAGAGATATAGCAGAAATAGACACTATTTTTAAATTGAATAGAGAGATGATTGAAAGAAACTCATTAGTGCATGAAATAATATTAAATAAAAAAAATGAACCACTTACATTAGTAGATGGGGTTTATTATATACTTCTAAGAGTATATGTTAATGACACTAAAATAATATCTATAGATGATATACTATTTATGTTAAATTCTAACGATTCAATAATGGATAACAATATTATAGGTAGAACTGATTGGGTTAAATTATGGTCCTTAAAGATTGATTATTTTGAATATCAAATAGGGCATTTAATAAAAAAATACCCATATATTTATAATACAGTTGATTATTATATAGGGCTTGGAGAAAATGCAATAGAATATATTAAAGAATTAAGTGAAGAAAAGATGAATACAAATTTATCAGTTACTCATAGAAGAATAGGTGCAAATTCAACACTCTTTGATTTATATAATCCATTGAATTTAGTAATAGATTACAAAGTAAGAGATATTGCAGAATATATAAAAGATGTATTTTTTAATAGTGATATAGATGTATATAAAATATTAAATGAATTATTTAGTAAAGCAATATTTGATAAACCAACATTGAGTTTACTTTTTTCTAGATTACTTTTCCCATCATATTATTTTGATTTATATGAAAATATTTTAGAAATGGATTTAAATGAGAACATTATTTTAAATATAATAAAAAAATCAACTTCGTATGAAAAATTTTTGTATTTTCTCATGCAAAATTGGTCATTATATAAAATAGAGTGGTTGGTTAAATAACATTTATTACTTCTTCAATTTCAGGTATTTCAAATTTTAAAGTATACTCAATCATATCTTTAATTGTATTATCTGCCATATCACATTCTGTGCAGGCACCTAATAGTTTTACATAACACTTACCATTCTCAAATTTGATAAATTCAACATCACCACCATCATTATTCAAAAATGGTTTTATTTTATTTAATATATTACTAATTTTCTCTTCAACACTTTCTTTCATTCGTATCACCAATCAAATTATACATGGCTTTAACAAATATTGCAATTTATTTAGACAAAATAAATAATCATGTGTTATAATGTGCATGAGGTGTGATATGGCACAGTATAAAGTTGGTAAAATAGTTAAAGGTACAATAACTGGTGTAGAAAAGTATGGTATATTTGTTAATCTTGATAATTTCTATAGTGGATTAATCCATATATCAGAAATGTCTGATGATTTTGTTAAAAATACAGGAGATTACGGAGAAGTAGGAGAACTTATTATAGCAAGAATTATCGAAATTGATGAAACGACAAATCATGTGAAGTTATCAATAAAAGGTATCAATCATAGAGTAAATAGTAAGAATAAAAAAACCAAAATTAAAGAAACTGGAACTGGTTTTGAACCACTAATTAACAATTTAGAGTACTGGATAACAGAAAAACTTCATGAAATAGATAGTTAGGTATTGACAACACAGCCAAACATTTGGTATATTAATATACGTCAATTGAAGTTTTGGAGGATTAGCTCAGTTGGTTAGAGCACCTGCCTTACAAGCAGGGGGTCATAGGTTCGAGTCCTATATCGCCCACCATAATGCCGAAATAGCTCAATTGGTAGAGCAACTGATTTGTAATCAGTAGGTTACGGGTTCAAGTCCTGTTTTCGGCACCATTTTTTTTGGAGAGGTAGCGAAGTGGCTAAACGCGACAGACTGTAAATCTGTTCCTTCGGGTTCGATGGTTCGAATCCATCTCTCTCCACCACTGATTGCCTCGTAGCCAAGTGGTAAGGCATCAGACTTTGACTCTGACATGCGCTAGTTCGAATCTAGCCGAGGCAGCCATTTATATTTTATGATCCGTTAGCTCAGTTGGTAGAGCATTTGACTTTTAATCAAAGGGTCTGGAGTTCGAATCTCCAACGGGTCACCATCGTGCCTGAGTGGCGGAATTGGTAGACGCACAGGACTTAAAATCCTGCGAGAATCAACCCTCGTGCCGGTTCAAGTCCGGCCTTAGGCACCAACGTGGAGGAATACCCAAGTCTGGTTGAAGGGACCGGTCTTGAAAACCGGGAGGTCACGCAAGTGGCGCAGGGGTTCGAATCCCTTTTCCTCCGCCATTTTTATTTATATAATTATATCGCGGGGTGGAGCAGTTCGGTAGCTCGTTGGGCTCATAACCCAAAGGTCAGAGGTTCAAATCCTCTCCCCGCAACCAAGTGGTCTCGTGGTGCAGCTGGTTAACACGTCTGCCTGTCACGCAGAAGATCGCGGGTTCGAGCCCCGTCGAGACCGCCAGATGGCTTCATAGCTCAGTCGGTAGAGCAAGGGACTGAAAATCCCTGTGTCGCTGGTTCGATTCCCGCTGGAGCCACCAGTTTGATAAAAACTCGAGTTTCGAGATAAATAACCAAGCATCGCATGATGCTTTTTTTTATTTCAAAAAAATCTCCTATCATACGATAAGAGATATAATATAAATCTACTTCAATGTTTTAATTTTTGGTTTATTATTTAATTCAAATTCAAATTCATCAGCTAACACTTTTTGATCATTAATTAAAAAGTTAATATTTCTGTCAGCTGCCTTCATTTTAAATATATTCTCATTTCCTTTAATATTTACAACCATAGTTTCAGAATCTAAATAATATAATACCTGGTCACCACTTTCACTATCACATACCTGCAAAATTCTATGTATTCTTGTAGAATTTAATTCAGGATTGTTAGCTGTATTTACGCCATGCTCAAATAATTCAAGTAAGCCCTTTAAATTTCTAAGGGGATAGTTTAGAGTAGGTAACTGTTTCTTATTTTCTAATACTTTACCATCTTTTAATTCAGCATATCTTTTAAGCTGTTCATCAGTCATATTATTTGACCATATCATTCCCTTATCATTTAATACATTATATATACTTGTCATAGTATCAAGTTCTTTATCCGCAAGTTTTTTCAAAAAAATTGCTAAACCATCGGGATCATAATTTTCTATATAACTGTAATATTCTTTTTTTACTTCTTTCGTAATTACACAAGGAATATCGTTATTAGCACATAAATTTCTGATTAAAATAATTCTAGCTGTTCTCCCATTACCATCTTCAAATGGGTGAATTTGTAAAAATTTAATATGAAACATAGCCTCCCTTAAATAAGGATCTAGCTCGTTCCAGATATTATAATAATTATCAAACAATTGATACATTTCCATATAAATATATTGTGGTTTAGCTCTTTCTAATTTTGAACCATTTACTTCTACCTTAGTTGTTCTAAAATTATCATACTGTTCATTTGTTAGTATTCTTTCAATCTCCTTAATATTATTTATAGTAAGTTTTTCCTTAGTATCAATATCAAATGCGTATTCTAAGGCTTGAGACTGAAAATATAATTTTAATGCCTGACTAGTATCATTTAAATTTCCATACATATCTTCAATAGCTAGACTAGCATGGATAAATCTATTTGACAAATTTTCAAAATACTTCTTTCTAAATAAACTATTGTGGTTATATAATTCTTGCATATAATAATCCTTTCCAATAAATAACAATATTATAACACTATTTCAGAGAAAGTATAGAAAAATTTTATAAAAGTATTGACGGCATTAATTAATTGTGATATTATTTAACTGTTCTCATGTTGGAAGTGGCATGCGCTCGTAGCTCAGCTGGATAGAGTGTTTGGCTACGAACCAAAAGGTCAGGGGTTCGAATCCCTTCGAGCGCACCATATATCGGGAAGTGGCTCAACTTGGTAGAGCACTTGGTTTGGGACCAAGGGGTTGCAGGTTCAAATCCTGTCTTCCCGACCATTTGAATATTAAGCATTGATTACTCAATGCTTTTTTTGTGACGTTATAATTAAAAACAAAAATAGTATAGATTATGCTATAATAAATAAAGAGGTGATGAATATGGAAAAAATAAAAGAAACGTTAAAAAAACACCCAGCCTTATATGCTGTGATTGGTATTATCATAGGCGTTATAGTGACCATATTAATTATTATTATATTAAACACACTTGATTACAAAGAAAAAAATAGTTCTAATTCAAAGAATCCTGAAGTAGAGACTAAAACAAATAAGAAAGCTTCCATTGAAGATGATAAAGATCAGTCACCCCTAGAAGAAAATACCAACATAACTACACCAGAAACTAACGATTCAATAAAAAATAATAATGAAGTATCCACAAATAAGGACGAAACAATTATTAATTATTTAAATGAACAAACAGAAAGTATTAACAATGGAGCTGAAAGTGATGTCTCATTAAGAGACAAAATTAAGACCTCTTTTGCTAATATCTACAATTTTATATTTAATGGATCAACTATAAAGGGTATAACTTTTAAAGAATTAAGAACTGAAACAAAATTAAAAGTTTTAGAAAAAAGTATTGAATTAGATTATAAAATAGATCAAAAATTTCCCAATTATAAGGATAATATCAAAGATAAATACCATGACTTAAAAGAAAAAGCAGTGAGCACATATTTAAATATGACTGAAGATATTTGTACAAATAATGAGAGCCTATGTACAACTGCCAAAGAAAACTTTAATACAATGAAAAACAGTTTTGCCATTACATATGACTATATAAAAGAAAAGGCTAAATCTGGTTCAGAAAAATTAAAAGAATGGCTAAAAAATAGGTAGAAAATATGTACTAAATATTTTCTTTTTTTATCCCTTAATCTATGTTATACTATTATCAGAATAGAAATAGAGGGTGTTATTATGTTAGGTAGTGTTTTACAAATAGTTGAAAATAGTGTAATAGTAAAATTAAATATAGATATAACGAAACAACCTAACTTAGTAGGAATTCATGTTATTTTTGAAGACGGAACAAAAAAGGTAGTTGGTGAAATAGAAAGTGCCAATAAAGAAACTTTAAAAGTGAATATAGTAGGTGAATTTACTGATAGAGGATTCTTACCAGGAATAGCAACCAAACCATCATTTAAAAGTACCATAAGAATTATTAATGCCAACGAGTTAACAGAATTTTTAGGAAACCAAGAAATAAGCGATAATGAAGCCTATCTTGGCATTAGTAATATCTATGACAACTATAAAGTAAGTTTTAAAATCAACAGCTTCTTTAGTAATCATTTTTCTATTTTAGGAAATAGTGGTAGTGGAAAAAGTTACACTGTAGCGGGAATTTTACAACGTGTATTTAACATGAGTAAAACACCCCCTGTTGGTGCCCATTTTTTCTTATTTGATGCTTATGGCGAATATACTGAGGCATTCTCAAACATCCATCAAATAAATCATGCCCTAAATTACAAAGTTTATACCACAAACACTAAAGAGTCTAAGAATGATACCATCCTAAGAATCCCAATCTGGTTATTAGATGTAGATGATCTAGCCTTACTTTTAGATGCCACCACTCCTAATCAATTACCTATAATAGAAAAGACCCTAAAACTCGTACCCATTTTATCAGGAAATGATCAAAATGTAATAAAACATAAAAATGATATTATCGCAAGAGCCTTACTAGATATTTTATTAAGTGGAAATGATTCAACCAAAATAAGAGATCAAGTAATCGCCGTTCTTACAAAATTTCATACCGATGAATTAAATCTAGATAGTAAAATATCTCAACCAGGTTATGTTAGAACTCTTAATCAATGCCTTTATATTGATAAATTAGGAAAAATTCAAGAGATGGAACTAGTCGTAGAATTCATTAGTAGTTTTATTGATAACAGCTTAACTCTAGAAAAACAAGAGGAATATACTTTCTATAATCTTAGTGACTTAGAGAATGCCATGGATTTTGCCTTAATAAGTGAAGGAATATTAAAGAGTGATAAAGTATTTGATATGGCTAATGTATTGATGGTACGCCTACATACACTCGCAAACAGTGAACAAAGCACTTACTTCGATTATCCAAGGTTTGTTAATAGAGAAGAATATATTAAAGATTTAGTCACAACTAAAAATGGTGAAAAATGTCAGATAGTAAACTTTAATATTAACTATGTTGATGATCGTATAGCAAAAGTAATCGCTAAAATAATTTCTAGAATGATATTTAAGCAAGCTACAGCTGAAGAAAGAAGAGGAATAAATCCTTATCATATTATTATTGAAGAAGCCCATCGTTATGTCCAAAATGATAATGATATCAATATCTTAGGTTATAACATATTTGATCGTATTACAAAAGAGGGAAGAAAGTATGGCGTTATTTTAGGATTAATTACCCAAAGACCATCTGAACTATCTGAAACCGCCATTTCTCAGTGCTCAAATTTTATAATTTTACGTATGTCTCATCCACTAGACCTAGATTATATTAGAAAAATGGTTCCAAATGTATCACAGGAAATAGTAGATAAATTAAAAAACTTGAAACCAGGTTACTGCATAGCCTTCGGTAGCGCTTTTAAAGTTCCAATATATGCCCATGTAGAAAGTCCTAATCCGCCACCAATCAGCCAGAATGTTGATATCGTTAATGCTTGGAAAAATAGTCCTGAACAAAAAACATTTACTAGCTTTAATTTTACATCACCAATAGAAGAAATTTCCATTGATAACACCAAGCCAGTAATGATTTCCCAAATACCTAGTCCAAGTGATATCCCTTATGACAAAATATCTGAACCAAAAACAAGTTCTGTTTTTAGAAGTACACAAGAATAATATCTTGTGTTTTCTTTAACTAAAAGTTTTAGAAATAATTACGAAAAAATTATCTTTATCAAAAAAATTATCTTCTATAAAATTCATTAAAATATCATACTGACTAACATCATTAACCATAATCATTAATTTTTTTTCTTTTTTTATTTGCTCTTGAACTACCGAAACATCATACTTCCCAAATGGCAAGACATAAAAACTACTGTCAAAAAAATTTAAATCATCACTTATATAATAACCACAACTCTTACTTCCAAAACATAGCGTTAATTCCTCAATAATTCTGATATTAGTAGACGTGTATAAAAATTTTAAACTAGGAAATTTAGAAGTAATCTCTTGAATATTATTAATATAAGACTTATTTTCTCTTTTAATGGATACTATATCACTACTATCATTACTAATAGGTATAATATTAAGAATTATATTTTTTGAAACATCTTCAAGTTTTTCTAAATAATTCTCTAAACCTATAAACTCCCCATTGTAATTAACTTCTAAATCACGTACATTAATAAAAAGCCCATAAACATTACTACAAGATTTAACTTTTTTTATAATGTTTTCTAAATTGTTACTATAATTATTTGTGTATATATATTTCAAATTAATCACCATTATATAATATGAGAATATAAAAAAAGATATTTTATAAAAATTGCTATTAAGGTAGTTTTATGATATTCTATTAATGATAAATATGGAAAGAAAGGTGTTATAAATGGCCAAAATTAATCCTAAATTACATTTAAAAATATACATTTTTATAGTTGTAATTATGATTATCTGTATTGCTTTTTTAGGCAGTAATTTAATAAATAAGGAAATTCTAGATAGTGAAGTATCTAAACTCTTAAATAAAAATATTATTACTTCCAAATTTGATAAAAAAACTAAAACTCATGGTTCATATAAAAAGGTGGAATACGCCATTAAAAGCTATATGAAAGACTATTCAGATAATATGAAAAAAGCAAATAATATTATAAATGATAGTAAATTAAAAAAAGTTTTATCAGCCAGTAACTATGAACAGGATAAGCCAGAGTTTTTAACTTCAACAACCCTTATAACTAATAAAAAGAGTGAATTTGATACTGTAATTAATAATTTGTTAAAGATGGCAGATAAGAAAGTAATCATGTCATATATTAAAAAAGAAAATGTTTCCAAAAAATATATTAATCTTTATAAAAAGTATATGTTTAGTAATAATTTTGAAAATGACTTAATAAAGAATAAGGAAAGTATTACCAAAATACAAACTAATGGTAATAACTTATTAGATATTGATGCCAAAGTAATAAATTTATTAAAAAATAATATAAATACTTGGGTTATAAAGGATAATGCTATTTACTTTTACTCTAAATCAGTAATGACTGAGTATAACACCTTAATCAATTCTATTTCCTAAGAATTAGAGAGTAAAGTATTATGAAAAAGAAAGTTATAATAATTGGCGGTGGACCAGCAGGTCTAACCGCGGCTTATACTATTTTAAAAAACTCCACTGCTTATGATGTTACTATCTTAGAAAGTGAAAAAAACTTAGGCGGAATTTCTAAAACAGTGACCTATAATAATAACAAAATGGATCTAGGAGGGCACAGATTTTTTTCTAAAAATGAAGAGATTAATAAATTATGGCAGGAAATATTACCACTTGAAAGAAAAGGTAAACATGATCCTAAAAATGACAATAAGGTTTTATTAACCAGAAATAGAGTATCAAGAATTTATTATCAAAAAAATTTCTATGATTATCCACTAACTCTAAAATTTCAAGTATTTAAAAATCTTGGTTTAAAAACAGCTCTTATTAGTGGATTAAGTTACATAAAAAGTAGTCTTTTTAAAAGAAAAGAGACGAATCTAGAAAATTTTTATATTAATAGATTTGGCAAAAAACTCTATAGTATTTTTTTTGAAGGATATACAGAAAAATTATGGGGAAGATCTCCGAAAGAAATAGATTCATCATGGGGAAAACAAAGAGTTAAAGGTCTATCTATAAGAAAAATAATTAAGGACTATTTTAGTAGAGTATTTAACATTAAAACTAAAGACAAAGAAACTTCTCTAATAGAGAACTTTTATTATCCCAAATATGGCCCAGGTCAAATGTGGGAAGAGATGGCCCTAAAAATAAAAAAAATGGGCGGTAAAATCCTTACAGAACATGAAGTCTTAAAGATTCATAAGAAAAATAATAAAATAGAAAATGTAAGTTGTCTTGTAAAAGGAAAGGTAAAAGTCTTTGAAGGTGATTATTTCATTTCTTCAATGCCTATTAAATATTTAATATCAGGAATGAACAACGTAGAAAAAAACATTAAAAAGATTGCCTTAAACCTTCCTTATAGGGATTTTATAACCGTAGGACTTATTCTTAATAAAATAAATTTAAAAAACAATACCCAAATTAAAACATACAATAATCTTATACCAGACTGTTGGATATATGTACAAGGAAAAGAAGAAAAACTAGGACGCATTCAAGTATTTAATAATTGGTCACCTTATCTAATAGATGATATTAATAAAGTATCATTAGGATTAGAGTATTTTTGTCAAGAAAATGACTCATTTTGGAACAAAAGTGAAGAGGAATTAAGGGACTTTGCTGTTAAAGAATTACTTAATATGCAAATAATATCGGATAAAAAGGATATCTTAGATTATCATGTGGAAAAAGTAAAAAAGGCTTATCCTGCCTATTTTGACTCATATAAAAATTTTCCCGAAGTAAAAGAATATTTAAATAAAATCTCTAATCTTTATTGTATTGGAAGAAATGGTCAACATCGCTATAATAATATGGACCATTCTATGGAAACGGCTATTATTGCTGCTAAGTCAATCCTTAATAATGATTTAGAACTAAAAGAATCTATTTGGAATGTAAATACAGAGCAAACATATCATGAGGAGAGTAACCATGAAAAAAATCATAGATAAATTTAAAAATTTTAATCCCTGTAAACCATTAGCCATCCTCTATATTTTATTAATTATTACAATTTCTTTTTTTACTCTAAGAATAATCGATAATGATTTTTGGTTTTTAATAAATCAAGGAAGATACATTATAGAAAATGGTTTCCCAACAGTAGAGCCATTTACTATTCATAATAATTTATCATTTATAATTCAACAATGGTTAACAGATGTTATATTTTATGGTATCTATCATTCATTTGGTCACATAGGCATAATTATCTTAATTTTTATAGTCAATGTGTTAATAGTATATTTATTATATAAAATATGTATCCTAATCAGTGAAAATAAAGTCTTTTTATCAGTGATTTTAACAGCCATTATAGACTTTATCTTGATAATATTTTTTATAAGAACAAGACCTCAAATATTTGATTATACTATTTTACTTACTGAAATATATATATTAGAAAGCTATCTAAAAACAAGAAATAAGAAATATTTACTAGTATTACCCATATTATCTCTTCTTTTAATAAATCTTCACTCATCTAGTTGGTTTATGCTTTTCTTATTTATACTACCATATTTAGTGACATCATTTGATTTTAAAATATTCTTTTTAAAAGGAGAAAATTATCCTAAAAAGCACCTCTTCCTAATCATAATTCCAATGTTTTTAGCAGGATTCATTAATCCATATGGTATAAAAGCAATTACTTATATTTTCACTTCATTTGGAGATAAATACATTAATAGTATTGTAAATGAAATGCATCCAATGTATAAAATAGGAATACCGAATGCCATAGCGTGCCTCTTACCAATTATAATAACAATTGTAGTAAATATCATTAAACGTAAAGAAATAAAAGCAAGATATTTTTTTCTCCAACTCGGTACTATGATTTTGGGATTAAGTAGTGCCAAAGGTTATAGTTTTTTTCTAATAGGAGGAGTTTTCCCATTAGCTTATTACCTAAAAGATTATTTTAAAACATATGAAGCTAATTATCATTACTCTAAACCATTTAAAATAAAATATATTATCATCGTATTAATGATTATAGTCTTACCACTAAGTATAAGTCTCAGTATGAGTAGTTCTACATTTGAATCATTAGAAGTAAAAAAAATAGTTTCATTTCTAGATAAAAATGAAAATAAAGAAAATATTATTTTATATACCGATTACGATACTGGAAGTTATCTAGAATGGAAAAAATATAAAGTATATATAGATCCACGAGCAGAAGTGTTTATAAAAAGAAATAATAAAAGAAAAGATATTTTTAAGGAGTATTATTACTTACAATATAAAGTATTTGATATAGACAAATTTGTAGCTAACTATAATTTTACTCATTTTATTGTAAATGATAATGATCGCCTTTATTCATATTTAGTTAATAACTCTAAAAAATATCAATTGTTATATATGGAAAAGAGTAACAAGGAAGATAAACACCACAAAAAAATTAAATATTATTTATTTAAAAGAGTAGATGTTGCCTAAATATCTACTTTTTGTATATCCAAAAAAATTGTTTACATAATATTAATAAAACTAATTGCACTTTCACTAATTATGGTATATCATATTAATGTATGAACAAATATTCATATGTTAGGAGATTATATGAAAGAAGAAAACTATAAAATTATAGATGAATATAGAGTAGAAAAAGTCTCTAAAAATATTTTAGATGATGACTTTTTGGTTAATGTAGCTGAATTATTTAAGGTTTTTGGTGATAGCAGCAGAATTAAAATAATTTGTGCCCTTCTTCAAGAAGAATTATGCGTAGGTGATATAGCCGCCATAACAAAATCAACATCCTCGGCAGTATCTCATCAAATGCAAATATTAAAACAATCAAAATTAGTAAAGACACGTCGTGAAGGAAAGCTAATATATTATAGTTTAAAGGACGAACATGTCAAAAAAATATTTAAGATAGGATGTGAACATATTGAAGAATTATAAATTTAAAATAAATAATTTAGATTGTGCCAATTGTGCCAATATGATTGAAACGAAACTAAATAAGGATAAAAACTTAAGTGATGTTAATATTAACTTCTCTAAAGCTACAATTACATTTAAAGGAAACGAGAATATTAACATAATAGAATACGTTAACGAAGAGATAAATAAAATAGAACCTGGCGTTACAATAAGTACAGAAGAAGAAAAAAAAGGTAATCATCGTCTTATTGATTTAGTAGTAGGAATATTATTAATTGGAATTTCTCTGATTGTAAAAAATAATCTTATAACTGAAGTGCTTTTAGTAACAGCATACGTTGTTTTACTTTATAGAATATTTTTAACAGCTATAAAAAGTTTATGTCATGGTGTTATGAATGAAAACTTTTTAATTATTATTTCATGCATTGGAGCATATTTTGTTAATCAAAAAATGGAAGGCTTAATGGTCATAATTTTATATACTATTGGTAAAATACTAGAAGAAAAAGCTATTTATAATAGTCGAAAAAGTATCAGTGAATTAATGGATATAAGAGTAGACAAAGCTAACCTAAAAGATCGTGATACAATAATTGAAGTAGAACCAGAAAAATTAAATATAGGGGATATTATTATTGTTAAAAAAGGGGAAAAAGTACCCGTTGATGGTAAAATTATAAAGGGCTATAGTAATTTAGATACTCAAGCATTAAGTGGAGAGGCTAAATCTGTTGCTGTAAAACCAGGTGATGAAATATTATCCGGCTGCATTAATTTAGATGGTCTATTAGAAGTAAAAGTTCAAAAAAAATATGAAGATAGTAGCGTTTCTAAGATACTAAACTTATTAGAAAACGCTAATGATAAAAAAGCCAAAAGAGAAACAAAAGTTAATAAATGGGCCAGAATATATACACCTTCAGTATTAGTACTTGCTATTTTAGTAGCCATCTTCCTTCCGATGTTTACAGATATTACATATAGTCAAAGTATATATAGAGCCTTAACATTCCTAGTTATATCATGCCCATGTGCTATTGCGATAAGTGTTCCACTATCATATTTTTCAGGTATCGGAGTAGCTAGTAAAAAAGGAATTTTAATTAAGGGAAGTGAAGTTTTAGACAATATTAAAAATATTGCCAAGATAGCTTTTGATAAAACCGGAACACTTACCACTGGTAAATTTAATATTACTAAAATAACATCATTAAATGATCAATATAGTGAAGACGACATCTTTAAGTATATTTATTTTGCAGAAAAATACTCCCTTCATCCCTTAGCAAAAACAGTTTTAAATTATAAAAAAGTAAAAGAAGAAAAAATATCTGACGTTAAAGAATTTGCCGGAAGAGGAATAAGTTACAAGTATAAGAATAAACTATTTAAAGTTGGTAATAGAGAGTTTGTAAAATATAACCCTAAAGAAACAGAAGAAGCTACTTATATTTATTTGAGTATTGAAAATACTGTAGTTGGTTATATAGAATTAGAAGATGTTATTAAAGATACAACAAAAGAAGCAATTTCTGATTTAAATAATGAAAATATTCAACTTTATATGTTAAGTGGTGATAAGAAGAATGTGGCATTAAAAATTGGTGAAAAAACAGGTATTAAGAATATTTTATACGAAATGTTACCTCAAGATAAATATGAAAAGGTTAAAGAATTAATGAAAGACGGCGAGGTAGTTTCTTTTGTAGGAGATGGAATAAATGATGCTCCAACACTTGCTCTTAGTACTATAGGAATTTCCATGGGGTTAAATGGAAGTAATGCTGCGATTGAAGCTAGCGACGTTGTTATTATGAATGATGATATTTCTAACATAAAGGATGCCATTAATATCAGTAGAAAAACAAATACCATTATTAATGAAAATCTCTTCTTCGCTATTCTTGTTAAGATAAGTATTTTATTACTTAGTATTTTTGGATTATCAACTATGTGGGAAGCTGTATTTGCAGATGTTGGTGTCACACTTCTTGCTATCTTAAATACAATTAGAATTTTAAAAATGAAGTAATAATTTTGTAGAAAGTCCATTTTTACCTTATAAATTATGGTCTTTCTTTTTTTATTTTCCTAATTTAAAAAGCTGTTGTTTGCTATTATTAATCATTTATGATATAATACATAGCTAACAAAAGGGGATGATATTGTGAATGTAATTAACTTATCCAAAAATGCCATTAGAGAATTAAAATATTTACCACTATCACAACATACTATCAATACGGAAGCAACAATCTATAAAATGAAATATCAAAACCAAGATAAAATTTTAAAAAGTCTCTATTTTTTGAATGGTGAAAGATTTGCAAATAAATTGTATACAGTAGAGATGTTAAATTATTATAAAGATATTTTACCAACTAGTTTTTGTATACCTGACAATATTGTAACACAAGATAATAAGATAATAGGCTTTACGTTACCATATATAGAAGGAAAGAATTTGGCAGATATATTAAAGGAGCCACAAGAAAATTATCAAGATAAGTTAGAATCTTTAAAGAAAATAGGAGAATTACTGGATCAACTTAATGGTATTAGAAAATATAGTGAACTAAAAGATCTTTATATAAATGATTTACATGAATCAAATTTTCTTATTTCAAAAAACGACTCTATCAAAGTTATAGATTTGGATAGTTGTAAGATAAAAAATAACAAACCGGCACCAGCTCGCTTTTTAAGACCTAACACACTTTTTGCAACAGCCAAGGAAAAATATAACATAACTTCTTTAAATACAGATGATGAATACGTGACTCCAAGTAACGATACAGAACTTTACTGTTATAACATGATGATTTTAAATTATTTATATGGTAAAAATGTAAACAGTATGAAAGTAGTTGATTATTATAACTATCTATCATATCTTTACTATTTAAAAATAGATAATAACTTACTAAACTCTTTTCAGAGATTATTAACGAACTGTGAAAATACTAATCCATATCCATATTTAGAAAGTTTAACACAAGAACAAATATATAGAAGTAACTACAAAGTATATAAATACAATAAAAAATAAAATACAAGAGCAAAATCGTTCTTGTATTTTTTATATCCTTTCTCTTATTGATATAGATAACAATATTTAATGAAAGATGAGATAGAGTAGACTAACTAAATATATAAAAAAGACTATTATCAAGATTTTTCTTCGTTAATAGTCTTAATAATTTTGTAACTTTTATTCTGATCTTAAAGCTACAACCGGATCTTTCTTAGAAGCAATTTTTGCAGGTATAAGTCCTCCAATTAAAGTAAGAAGTATGCTAATAAGTATTAGTATTAATGCATGAAGTGGATTTAATCTAGCAACATTATCTAGTGATGATAGGTTTTTAATGATTATATTAACAGGGAAAATTAATATTCTCGCTATAAGAATTCCTATGAATCCACTACATAAACCAATAATTAACGTTTCTGCATTAAAGACACGAGTAATGTCTTTTTTTCTTGCTCCCAAGGCTCTTAAAATTCCAATTTCTTTAGTTCTTTCTAATACAGAAGTATAAGTAATTATTCCAACCATAATACTTGAAACTATTAATGATATTGAGCTAAAAGCAATGAGAACTATCGTAATTGCGTCCATTATATTTCCTGATAAAGACGTAATAAGTTCAGCCTGATCAGTATATAATATTTTATTACTTTCATCCTTATTTTTATTATATTTATCTAAATACTCAACAATCTTCTTTTTAGCAGAGAAATCTTTAGGATAAACCTGTATTGCTTGTGGAACATTATCATCACCTAAATATGCTAAAACAGCATCACGATTTTTTGCACCTTCTTCTCCATCCTCAAATTTCTCTAAAGTCAAAACATTATAATCTTTGTTTAATTGTTCACGAACAATCTCTGAATTTTTATTTTCTTTTATCAAAAAGTTAATAAGAGAGGTATTATAAACCAAACCAGTACTAGACATTTTGGCATACATATTATCTTTTTTGCCCCTAATAACTCCAGCAATATGTAAAGTAATATTGTTACTATTATTATATAAATCATCATAACTACTACTAACAACATATCTAGAATCTATTTTCTTATAATATTGATTATTTAAAACAACCTTAAATTCTTTGCCTATAATATCATTAAAATCAATTTTTTCTTTGTCTCCAAGACCAAGTTCCTTTAAAATATTTTCATTTATTCTATTTTTTGAATCTACTAATAAATATATATCTTCCTTTTTATCACTTAACTTCCCATAAATAATCTCAAAATTATCAGTCATTATTTGTGATGTTTTACCATCAATAGAACTAGGAATGGAAAAGAATGTACTAGTATCAACATTTTTAACCTTATCATCAACCTTTGTTAACATATTAAAGCTAGTTGTCCTAAAGTAGGAAATACCTCCAACTAATTTACTATCAATACTTTCTATATAATTGACATAATCCTTAGTTATCTTGTTTTTATGTAATGTTGACTCCATTGTTTTTAAGGGATAAATTTTTCTTTTTTTACTATATTCCTCTAGATTATCTTTACTGCTAACCATATCATCTAACGTGATAGCCTGTTCACTAATAATTATAGGCGCTTGAGAAAGCGTACTTTTTTCAAATTCATCTATTTTTATTTGAAAACCATTAGAAAGTGCTAAAATTAAAGCTATTCCAATAATTCCAATAGATGAGGCAAAAGAGGTTATAAGGGTTCTTCCTTTTTTAGTCTTTAAATTATTAAATGATAAACTAATAGCACTTTTATAACTCATGGCTGTCTTCTTAATTTTAAATTTATCATCTTGCTTTTCTTTATCGGAAATAGGATTGCTATCCTTTAATATTTCTCCATCTCTAAATTCAATAATACGAGTAGCATATTCTTTAGCAAGCTCTGGATTATGTGTAACCATAATAACTAATTTATCTTTCGCGATTTCCTTAATTAAGTCCATTATTTGTTTACTAGTTTTGGTATCAAGAGCACCAGTTGGTTCATCTGCAAGAATTATATCAGGATTATTAACAAGAGCTCTAGCTATTGCAACCCTCTGCATTTGACCACCGGATAACTGATTAGGCTTTTTATGAATATGATTTATAAGCCCAACTTTTTCTAAAGCTTGAGTAGCCATTTTACGTCTTTTCTTTTTACTATATCCACTAAGTATTGTACTCATCTCAACATTTTCCAAAATACTTATATGACTAATTAAATTATAAGATTGAAAAATAAATCCAACACAGTTATTTCTATAACTATCCCAGTTACCATCCTTAAATTTTTTTGTACTTCTTCCATTTATAATAAGATCTCCACTATCATATCGATCTAATCCACCAATTATATTTAAAAGGGTAGTTTTCCCTGAACCAGAAGGACCAAGAATGGCTACAAACTCATTAGTTCTAAACTTTACATCAATACCCTTTAATGCATGCTGTACAAATTCCCCAGTTTTATAACTTTTTTTAATATTTCTTAACCCTAACATATTTTCTCCTTCTATAATATTATTCTAAAAAATACATCTAAATTCTAATAATAATTATTATAACATACTAAAAAATATAATTACTAATAATTAATTATTTTACTATTAATTCTAATTTAGACACATATAAATAATTGAGGTGTTATAATGTTTTTCAAAAAAATAAATAGTAGAATGAAAGTATTATTATTAATTTTTGTTTCCCTATTATTACTAATAATTATTAAAGTGTTTTACGTTCAAGTATTTGAATACAAAAAACTTTATTCTCTATCAAAAGATTTATGGAGTAGAGATTTACCAGTAGAAGCTAATAGGGGATTAATTCTTGATAGAAATGGAGTGGTTTTAGCCGATAACTTAACAACTACATCCCTTGTTTTAGTTCCAAATCAAATTAAAGATAAAAAAGATACTACCACCAAGTTAGCGCAAATATTAAATGTGAGCTATGATGAAATGTATAAACATGTTAATAAGAAAACATCCATTGAAAGAGTTCATCCTGAGGGAAGAAGACTAAGTTATGAAATTGCTGATAAAATATCTAATTTAAAATTACCAGGAGTATATTTAGTAAAAGAGTCAAAACGTTATTATCCCTACGGAAATTTATTATCTCATACTCTAGGCTATGTTGGTATTGATAATCAGGGCCTATCAGGATTAGAACTACAATATGATAAATACTTAACAGGGGAAAGTGGCGCTATTAAATATTTTTCTGACGCTAAGGGAAACAAGTTAAATTTATCAGATGTATATCTAGAACCCCAGGATGGCATGAACTTACAATTAACAATAGATATAAATATTCAAAAATCTATTGAAAGAGAACTCAACAATATTGTGGATATGTTTGAACCAGATATGGCCCTAGCTATTGTTATGAATCCGAATACAGGTGAAATATATGGCATGGGTAGTAGACCTGATTATGACCCTAATAATTATCAAAACTATAATCAACAAGTCTTAAGTCGTAACCTGCCAATTTGGGCAACGTATGAGCCAGGGTCTACTCAAAAAATTATTACTACATCCGCTGCAGTAGAAGAAAAAGTAGTAGATTTAGATAATGATCTTTTCTATGATAGTGGTTCTGTTAAGGTTGATACGGCAAAAATAAAATGTTGGAAGGCTGGAGGACACGGTCAGCAAACTTTTATGGAAGTATTACAAAATTCTTGTAATCCAGGATTTGTAAAAATGGGTCAACTACTTGGTAAAGACAGGTTGTTTTCTTATTTGGATAAATTTGGTTTTGGTGCCAAAACAGGTGTAGATTTAAGCGGAGAAGGTAAGGGAATCATTTTCCCTCTATCAAAGGTAGGTAATGTAGAGTTAGCAACTACTGCTTTTGGTCAGGGAATAAGTGTAACTCCAATTCAACAAGTAACAGCGGTATCCGCTGTTGTCAATGGGGGAAAACTATATCAACCATACATATTAAAAAGTATCTCAGAAAAAGAAACGGGTAACATTATTAAGAAGAATAGCAAGAAATTCATTCGTCAAACTATTAGTAAAGAAACTTCTAATACAATGCGCAGAGCATTAGAAAATGTTGTTGCCAAAGGTGGAGGAAAGGCTGCATATATTGACGGATACCGTATTGGTGGAAAAACAGGAACTGCACAAAAAGTAGAAAATGGCGTTTACCTAGTAAATAATTACATTATGTCATTTATGGCTGTTGTTCCATCAAACAATCCAGAAGCAGTACTATATCTTGCAATTGATAATCCTAAACATACTGCAATGTTATCAAGTTATACAACCACACCTATCGCAAGACGAATTCTTTTAGACATTATCGAAGCTCTGGATATTAAAAAACAAGACAGTCAAATAGAAAAGGAAAAGGAGTGGAGTGATAAAACCATATATGAAGTGCCAAATGTTGTTGGAATGACAAAGAAAGAAGCCAAAAAGGCTTTAGAAAACTTTACCGTTGAATATGCTGGAACAGGCGATAAAGTAGTTAGTCAGTCTCCTGAAGCTGGCACAAGGGTTGAGGAAAAAACTGTCGTTAGACTACTATTAAAGTAATATAGCAAGTCGAATAAATAGAACTTTTGTAAAATTAGTTCTATTTATTTTTTTATGTAATAAATATAAATATGAAACAAACACCTGTAAAATTGTGTATAATAATTAGTAAACTAACACAAATAATTACTAATGTGTGCTATAATACTGGAGACGAATGGAGAAATAAAATATGCTATTGTTAACAAAATCAGTTTTTGCCGTCATGATAGGTTTTTTAGCCTCAACATTTATCGGCCTAATTTTAATACCAAAACTAAAAAAAATGCATGCTGGGCAACATGTTAGTGTATTTTTAGCAAGTGCTCACAAGCAAAAAGAGGGAACCCCAACAATGGGTGGTTTAATTTTTATATTATCTACCACAATTACTATTTTGCTTTTAATAATTACAAATAAGATTGACTATACATCCAACCTTTTGATTGTTTTACTTTCCTTTTTAGGGTTTGGACTTATAGGATTTATAGATGACTTTCTTTCCCTTCGCAAAAAAGGAAATGAAGGTTTAACAACATATCAAAAATTATTTATGCAAGTAATAATATCTGTGATTTTCTTCTATATATATATGAAGAATGGTGGTCAAACATCATTAACAATTGGAACCCTTCATATTGACCTAGAATTAGGATGGCTATATGGATTATTTATTCTTTTTGTTCTAGTCGCATCCTCAAATGCTGTAAATTTAACAGATGGTCTAGATGGCCTTGCAGGTGGCCTATCAGCTATAGCATATATTGCTTTTGCACTAATATCACTTATTGTAGGTTATGAAGAAATTGGTATTTTCTCATTAATTTTATCAGGAAGTATTTTAGGCTTTTTAGTATTCAACTCTTATCCAGCTAAGGTCATTATGGGAGACACCGGAAGCTTAGCTTTAGGTGGTGCGATGGGAGCAATCGCTATTATTACCCATCGAGAATTAACTCTTGTAGTAGTAGCGGGAGTATTTGTTATTGAAACATTCTCTGTAATTATTCAAACTATCTCAGTAGTTTTCTTTCATAAAAAGGTATTCCTAATGTCGCCACTTCACCATCACTTTGAAAAACTAGGTTGGAAAGAGCCAGACATTGTCAAAACCTTTTGGATAGCAGGACTTGTATTAGCGATGAGTGGAATTATCTTTGGAGTATGGTTATAAGATTTAAACTTAAAGATGTTTAAGTCTTTTTTATTGCAAAAAAAACTTTAATATGAGTATAATTAACTTAATAATAGGGTGAGTGTTATGAGAGAAAAATTACAAAAGATTGATTATAAAATTTTAGTCTTAATCATACTAGTATTACCAATGAAACAAATGGTTTAGATCAAACAAATAAATATGAATATTACTTATCAACATCAAGCACTACTCTTACAGGGGGAGAATTTAAGAAATATGTAAATAAGAAGGAATTTAACATCGGAACATCTTTAACAGGTGTAAGATATCTATATGTAAGACAAATAAGCGATGGGGCTGGTATTAATTCACAAAGTAGTGGTAATGTAGTAACACTAGATGGAAAAGCCTATCACCAATTTGGACCATATATTTTTGATAATACCAATCCAGAATGTAAAATAGAAAAAAATATTACCAAGATTACTAATAAAAATATAACTCTAAAAATAAATGGTACTGATGAAATTTCAACTAATAACTTACAATATTCTTTAAATGGAAAAGACTTTGATGAAAATAAGAAAAAGATTATAACAACAAATAACACTTATAAAGCCTATGTTAAATATGAAGCTTTTGCAAAAGACAACGTTGGAAATATAGGAAGTTGTAAAATTACTATTTCAACTTTAGTAAGTGTTCCAAATACTAAATTAATAATTAATAGAAATCTCTATATAGTTGGAATGCTTCTTATAATCAGTGGTTTAGGTATTACAACATATATGATAATAAAAAAGAAAAAGAATGTGTAATTTAGATATTACCATTCTTTTTTGTCATAATCTTACCATGACCTCCATTACTAAAGTCATACTGAGCTATATTTCTAGAAGTTACTTTATCAAGACCAAAATAAGATTTTAAAACTTGTACCATTTCAACATATTTATTAATCGCACCATCATAATTATTTTCTTTTACTAATTGTTCAGTACTTACTAAATATGTATCATAATATTTTTTCCATAATGTATCATCTTTTGACTCTTCATAATCCTTTTTAATTAACAAAGCAATCTCTGGCCCTATAGAATCATACTCCATAAGAAGAGGAGTAAACTTAGCATCCTTTTGTAAAATATTATCTCTAAATGATCTTAAATTATTTAATAAAGAACAATCATCATTTAGTCCCAGTACATCACAAACAATAGTAGTTATATAACAACCACTAGTAGCATTTACAGGTTTTTGATGAGAACAATTATCTCCTGGATAATAGTATGATCTATACCAACTACAATATCCTTTTTTATAGTCTCCTTGAAAATCATAATAAACACATCCACCACATTGGTATTGATATTCCAAATTACTCATAATAAATCTCCCTTAAGTGACTGCTATTATAATACAATAAGCACTTTTTTTCAACTGTTTCATAAAAAATACCTTTATTTTATAAAGATGTATTATTAATTATTATTTTTAGAAATATTTAGTAAAATTCCAATACTTATCATCGTGATTAACAAACTACTTCCGCCATATGAGAGGAAGGGAAGGGTAACACCAGTAACAGGAATCATCCCCGATACAACCATCAAATTTAACATTGCCTGAAAAATAATCTGAAAAGTCATACCAAAAGCTAAATATTTTGAAAACTGATCTCTAGCTTCTAAAGAAATTTTTATTCCCCTCTGGAGTATTACTATAAAAAGGCCAATAACAATAAATGCTCCTACAATTCCAAACTCTTCTGTGATAATAGAAAAAATAAAATCTGTTTGCGGCTCTGGAAGATAAAAATGTTTTTGAATACTATTTCCAAATCCTCTTCCTAAAAGTCCACCCGGTCCAATAGCGTAAAGACTTTGAATAATCTGAAATCCTGTGCCAAGAGGATCTTTCCATGGATTAACGAATGAAGTAATTCTATCCATTCTATAGGGAGCAATTAAAATCAAAACAATAATTCCTACTAATCCAATCGCGCCCATTCCAAAAAAGAATTTCATATTAACGCCTGCCACAAACAACAAAGCAAT
>OGXR01000072.1_pt1 | contig 70794 bp, 149 predicted proteins | sample 1576331 | NCBI WGS metagenome assembly OGXR01 (sample SAMEA3541473, study PRJEB24748) | human gut metagenome | biome: human gut; feature: human-associated habitat; material: faeces | place: China | collected 2012 | reverse complement strand
GAAAGCATATTACAGTTGTCGTCAATTTCTGTTAGAGTTTTTGAAGGATAATCAGGAGCAAGAGCTTCGTATGTTACAAGATAATCAATATAATTTAACAGAGACTTTGGTGTGTAGCCATATTTATTACAAATATCAAAGAATTTGTTACTGTATGTATAACAATGCCTATTTCCATCCCAATCACTACAGATATACATCAAGAAGCGATACGCATCTCTTTTTGAAAGAGAAATAAATTCATGGTTAAATGCGTAATTAAAAGCATCAGGATGAGCTTTGTATTCCCCGATATTTACGTTATTGACACTTTCTTTAATTTCTCGCAAAATCTTTACGAGACCCTTTGGGATTTCGTTAATAGTTCCCTTAAAATAATCCTTGCCAAAAGTACCAGCAAGAGTTAGTCCAGCAGAGTAAATCTGTTCTTCTCTTTTATACTCGTCCATTCTCTGAAATACAGTGCCAATGTTTTGAATACTCTGTCCGTTCCTAGAACACTTCTTGGCAACATGACTAATAAATTTACCAAAATTCTTGTCTTCAAAAGAATTGGCAATTTCATCAACACTATAACCTCTGAGCTGGCTGTTGAGATACATACAAGGTTTGCCATTTTTACCAATACAAACACCAGTATTCAGATTATATTTGACTGTCTTACCGTCGTCACAAGTAAAAATTAGGTCTGCACCATGCTTAATTGCTTTCATCCGATAACTACCTCTTTGTTAGTATCATCAATTTCTAAATCACCAGAATCAACGCGACACTGACCACCACCAGCATCTCCATAAATTGCAACATTGTAAGACCTTACGCCATTTTTAGTTGCCCACTCATACAGTTGCTCAATCGTCATCCAATATGCACCTCTTTCATATTATTATTAACTGTCAAACACTCAGATTTAAGCAATCCAAAGCTTATAGTCTTCAATGTCAAGTTCTACGGCTTTGTCATATAATTCTTTAATCGTTACAGAAATACTTTCTTACATTCGTGGTCTATCTCTTCTTCGTTAATATAACGAGCTGGGCCACTCTCCCACTGATATTCATTAAGGAAATTAAACCAGATATCGTAGTCTTCTATATCGTGCTTTACAGCATACTTATATAGTTCTTCAATCGTCATTATCCATATCCTCTAATTCTTGTTGAATCTCGTCTTTTTGATTTTGGCGCATTCTGCGTTTAGCATAACGCTTTTCAAATGTTTTTGCTTTTGACCAGTTATTACGATGATTTGCCCAGCAAGTATAGATGTGCTCAAACTCGTCTAACCACCACATACCTTTTTCTTTGTGACCACGATAGATGTCTTGTCTCTTATTAGACATATAAAACGACCCTCTCTTTATCTGGGTATGGGTCATTTGGGTCGGCTTTGTAAAAGTCTACTTTGAACGGTTCAAATTGAAAATATGTCATTTCGTGAAATTCATCATCATATCTATTTCCTTCGATTAATATTGGAGCGTTTTCTAGTCCGTTGTCTTTACATATCTCATAGAACTCTTTAACAGTCATTATAAACCACCTTACACAATATAGAACACGAGTTTGTCATCTTCGTTATATTTGCTTTCAGGATAAAACTTAATATCGTAACAAGAGCTTTCAGAATATCCGCTATAAATGCCATCTTGAACGCTTTTTGCAATTTTGATTTTTGTATTTCCGTCAATATTGTTATCATTAATTAATTTCAAAAGTTCTTTAACCTTCATAACAATCACCTATTACTTAAAACAGATATCACATTTCCCAATCGTAAACTTATCAGCAAGATAACTGCAAATTTCATCGTACTCTTCAAGATTAATACGATACTTGCGTAGAACCTTGTTTGTTGGTTCAATAGATTCAAAGCGCATAGACTCACAACAATTTGTATTTCCTGTGCCGTGATTATACACTAAACCAAAATCTGATACTTCTGCCTTCTTTCCGTTTACGATAAATTCTTCGTCTACGCAGGGCATATTGGGTTTTGCTGTTACTGAAAACTTCAATTTTCGCATCTCCTTTTCTATGAGTATTATATCATAATTTAACAGACACGTCAAGTCTGTAGAACAACATTTTTATTAATATCTCTCGCCGAGGGTTTCAAAAATATAGTAAATAAAGATAATAGGATAAAATATGATAAGAAGTAGTAATCTAAAAGGTTTTAGTTTCCCCAGATTTCCCATTTGAGATTTTGTAATACCAGCACAAAATCCAGTAAGAGCGATACCAATTAGTAAATAAATAATAATACAAGTAATCATTTAATACTCCTCCACAAAAAGATTTTGCCATACGCTAAGTTAAAGAATTTATAATAAAATTAAAAAATGTATCATAATGCTTACAAAAAATATCAATAATTTTAGAAAGCCAAATAATGATAGCTCCGATAAATGGAGCTATAAAAAGAAATAGGGCGAAAACACCAATGACAGCCACAATACACATAAGTAAAGCTTCAACGTATCCTTATTCTTCCAATATTCCACACCAATTTACATTGGCGTACATAGCTCCTATTGGATAGGAGTGACACATACCGCAACCGCTAAAATTTCTGTTTAGTACATCTTTATCAATCGGGGATTGTTGAGTAGTTTCTGAGGCTAATCCATTTAAGACTGTGTCCCATATAGTCTGTGTTGTAGTCGAAGTAGACGACGCAGGGAAACTCTTCTTCTGTTGGAATATTTTTAAATTTACCACCATTTTTATAATATTCCTCAATAGTAGAAGTTACATAGCCATTTTCGTCTGATGGAATTTCAAAGCCATAAAAGCTGCAACAAGCGTCCCAACCACCAAGAAAATTAAGAGTACGATTTATAAACGTAATCATTTCATCCATATTGTGAATGATATTCAATTCTTCAATTAGGTCATAAGCTTCACATTTGATAACTGCCGTACTCATTGGATAGGTATTCTCTCCAAGGTTAGCAATCTTAGCCTGTACCTCACAACAATGATTAGATAGATAATGAGAGCAGATATCACAGTTATGAAATCTATTCCCATCTGCATCAATACCCCAAGTATGCTCACAATCATACTTAGAATAAAAATGGTTATTTTCAATCCAACACGGTTTCTCAAATTTAAAAGTACCGTCTGGATTTTTGATAATATCCACCCCTTGTTCTGCAAGGAAAATAAGGTTGTCGTCTTGTTTGTTTGTTAAATCGAAATCCCAATTGTAATCTTTATTCATTCAAATCGCCATTTGTTAATATAACATTTAACCAAATATTTAGCGTACATTCCACAGTATACGCTAAATGCGACAAATTTAATCAGAGGATAAAAAATATCTGTAATAATACTTCCGCGCATTTTAATCGTCACTGTTGGTGTTGGAATCATAAGCCCAATAATGAAACAGAGCAAAAACGCTAAAAGAACAATTTTGCAAATAGTTCCAGTTATAATCATAGCCATAATTTATACCTCACTTTCTACTTGTATTATATCATATAATGCGCCATTCGTCAATAGTATATTTAAATTTAACAAAAAATAAGAGCAGTGTTGCAACACTGCTCTACTCCTAACTTCTTCACTTCGACTAGTATAAGCAAAAGAGCGTTAGATAACTCTCAAGACTACAGGATTCGCACCTGTGATAAACTGCGTCCAGCCGTGTTAGACTACTTCACCAAGCCTTGATATTAGCTTTAAGGTCAGCCAACCACTTATCGCCCTTTGTTTTGTTTAGTCGTTTGGTGTTGATATGAATGTATCAACATTACTCCATTCGATTCAGTGCGTGGGCTGCTTTGTTCCACTTCGCACGCTGGCTGAGGATATAGGTGTCGAACCTATTCTTGTTGGTTCAAAGCCAACTACTCTACCGTTAAGTTAATCCTCAATATAAAAGCTGGCTTGTGTATACTTTTGCAAGCGTCCTTACAATAGTTCTGGGAACCAGCACAAGAAAGAATATGGACAATGAAGAATGAACTTAATCATAAGACAGTAACCATACCAGAAATATCTTTTCTGTGATTTGACACAATTTAACCCACTAGATTCTACTGGTTCGTTTTTGTCGCTACGAACTCTCAATAGATTCCGCTCTAGTGCGGTAGCTACTTGACCAGAACTTCTAGTTCTTTCCTAACACGGAAGCGCCTAGTCTGGCTTTATTCCCACGAATGGAGGACAAATAGCAAATCCCCCTTGCAAAGTAGTCGTTTTTCACTAGCCGCCGAAAATCAACAAGAAAAGAGCGGGATAACCGTTTCTTTAGTGAGTGTGCTAAACTCGAATGTGTAAAGGGCTATCTCAAATGTCATTCGCACGTTGAAGCCTACTGGAATCGAACCAATGTCTCTCCCGTCAAGGATTGCACTACCGACAATCTCTCTGTTAATGCCGCCGTAGCGGCGAAGTGTACTTTAAGAGGATTGTTCCCTATGCTAAGACTTCATATAAAATTGCTTGATAGAAGACGAATTTTACCAAGCAATTTTGTTAATCTCCAATCTGTTCTTGATATTATCTCACGTTTTGGAAATTAGTGGAAGTGCCACCCGGCCACGCTCCGGGAACCTGTCGGTTATAAGCCAACTGCTCTGCAAATTGAGCTATAGCACCATATTAAAGTGTATTCTGTTTTAATTCTGAACACACAAGAGAACGTAGTAAATTACTGGAATAATTTACTACAAACCGCACTCAAACTCAAATGGAGGAATTTGCGTATACAATACGCAATGGAGCCAACGGAGAATTATGATATCTCGACCCATCGCTTACAAAGCGATTGCTCTACCTCTGAGCTACGCTGGCATGAATCGCGGGAGGACGGATTTTAACCATCGCCAAGCGAAGACGATTAGAATTGTTGGTTAGACCTTCTTCTATCTCCAACAAGTATCACCAATGTTGACACGGCTTAGAAAGCCGCCGTTCTAACCCTGAACTACTCCCGCATATAAAATGTGTACTTTATTTTTACACTGAGTACACGAAAGTGCAAGTCAGTTAAGAATCGGACTCTTCTTCAACAGGTACAGGTTGAGAGTTTTCGCGTACCTGATTTAATACCCAATCAGGAGCCTTAATACGCTCAATTGTCTTGCCGGAATCAGAAAGAAGGAAAGCCGCATTATAAATCGGGTATACACATCCTTCGTCATTTCCAATTGAAACATGGACACAAGTGCAACGAAGTTCTTCGTTCCAATAAACAGACGATTCCTTCACGTTGTCAACAAAATGCCAATTTTCATGATATCCGTCACCCTCAGAATCCTTTTCATAAGTCAACCACTTAAATACCATATCTATCTAACTGCCTTTCTGTCTGTCCAGATTCTTTTTAAGGTCTATCTGGTAAGACCTAAGTCTGTGACGAGGTTCGGACTCGCAAAATCTCTTGCTTGGAGGGCAAGTGCTTTACCAATTTAGCTACACAGACACATAAACAAGTCAATACTGGCAGATATTAACTTGTTTATTACCCAGCTTACAAAGTCATACTACATCTTTTGGACGAGCTAGGAATAATATGCGAAGCTTAATGTATTTTTGCCATAGGAGGCAATGGCGTGTGCAGAATGATTTGAACATTCACGGTATTCCTACCACTATAGCTAGACTATCAGCGCGTCTTCCAATTTCGCCATACACACATATAAAACAGGATTCGCAACATCCTGCGGCTTTCGCCTGACATATCGCTATGCCATTGTCCCATCTTCATCCATTATTTCAGGATGCCGTTCGTTCGCTAGACCATCAGCTTGTCTAACTACACTCTAAAGAGTAGGGAGAACCAGATTTTATATCTCTGGCTGGTCATTATCTACGAGAGACTTTTGACCACTTCACGGTATTGTTTGGTTTATTTAACGTCCACACCAACTAACGGACAAGTCGGCTTACGCACCCTCATGAGTTGGCATCATCACCGATAATCAGCGCTACTGTAAACAGTAGCCCCTGAAAGGCTAATCCTTTGTTCAACGTAATTTAAGAATCACTTAACTGGTCGGGATATTGGAATTTGAATCCAAAAATCTTTCGATACTGGGACTTGAAGCCAGCGCGTTTGCCATTTTCGCCATATCCCGGTAATAGATTGGATGTTTTAAGTCCAATCTTATAAATTATAGAATATATTTCCAGAGGAAACCGTAAGCGCTACGCTCTTTCCCATTACACACCTCTGATATGTGCGATGTATCTTTTCTTCCGACAGATTCAGCTGCGAGTAAAAGACTGTCATATTCGCTTACTATTTCTTTTGTGTCCATATCAATCTTTGCTACAGATTTATATTTCATTCCTCTTTTAGAACAGCTATTAATTTTGTCTTCCATATATAGCAAATATAATGATTCATATTCGCAATTTAATTTCTCTGGATTTTTCTTGAACCTTCTTATAAGCTCTTTTACATTTTCTTCTCCGTATTTCTCTATGTATTTACGAAAACTTCTGTCTGGTAAGTTAAGAATTTTGGCCCATTCCGACAATTTATGTTCCTCACCATCAACAGATATAATCTTTATAAAGTGAGAGGTGTCTATACCTAGAGATTCAATATATTTTCTTGTTATAGTTATAGCAGAACCAGATTGGTATGATGGATAGCCAACCTTTCTAGCTATATCTGAAAACGAAGTACTTTCCTTACATATCTTTTCAAGTTCCTCTTTAGAAAACTTGCTTATCCTGCTCGATACATCACCTCCCTGTCTTTATAAGTATTGTATCACATATTATGTGATTTGTCAATAGATTTTTTTGAAATTTTTCAAAATATTTTTTAATCAAGACCAGTCATTACTCTGTAACATTCCAAATAAGAACTATACATACTTGGAATATAAAAGCGAGCACGAAATGTTGCCGCATTACGAGTAAAACCACGAGACATCAGAAGTTTTACAAAACGCTTACGAGTCATTTCAATCTCTCCTTTGTTGTTCTATAAGTATTGTACCACAGAAATTAAGTCTTGTCAAGTGGTTTTAGAAAATAATTTTTCAAATTTTCAAAAGATTCTTTTTCTGAAAACTGTTCATAAACATGAACATTGCTTTCAAAATAACCCTGAATAGCATTATTGAGTTCTTCTAATTTAACAGGAAGCTCATTGCAGTGCGTGAATACAATATTCATATCAACATTATACACTTCGCTATCAATGAAAATTCTACGAACTAAGGAATCATAGTCAAGAGGTGCATAACGCAAATGGTTCTGGAATGGATTGGGAACATTTGTTTTATCCTCTTCTATCTTGTCGCTAATATCATTTCTTGTACACTCGCTATCAAGACGACCAGTACCATGTCTTGTTAAATAAGTGCGTGTGACATAATACGCATTGACATTTTTAGCATCATTTAGAATTAACTTATAATCCTGATTCCATAACTGATTGATGCCATCAAGACCTGTCTTTGCACAAGTCAGATGTGGAGCGTATTCAAGATTATCACAATCAAGAAGAATACCCTGTCCAAATTCAAAGATAATGTTTTTAGGCTTACATTTGGAAATAGCGTATGAAACGTCTACACACTCAATACACCAGCACATACGTTTTGCGTCCATAATCCAGTGCTGAATAATTCTATCATCATAGACAATATGCTTCCATTCGTCAGAAAGCGTAATATGATGACGTTCTATTTCACCCTTAAAATATCCATCACGAATATCAATCAATTTCTTACGAATAGGCTCAATACCTTTCTTTGCAAGATAATCCCTACTAAGACAATGATAAAGCTCTTCGTAGTTTAGACAATATCTAGGCTGAGAGTTCTGATTTCTCTTAATAGTTTCCCAAACACCATATCCACAAGTGCCATGCTTACCTTCTCCACGATATTCTTCCTTAATTTGATTAAGAAACATATCAAATGGAGTAGTTACATAACATTTAGGACTAGCATATTGATTGGTACGAAGTTCCCAAAAGTTATACATTTCATCAAGCTCTTTTGCTTCACGAACATATTCCATAGGATTTAGAACAAAATCAACACCATAATAAGTGTCAGAACCGTTCATAGTTCCAGAAGCAAAGTGATGATAAACATGACGACCATTGTAATATTTGTTATTACAATCAACAGTATGCGCCCTCTGGCTTCCACCAGTAGGAAGAATAGTAAGAGTTTTCTTGTTGGCAGAAAGAGCGTTTGAAACATAACCCTTTCCTTCATCACCAAAGTTAGCACCAATAACAATATTTACGTTGTATTCAGACATAGTATCTTTCTTGTTAAATTACATTAATTACCAGACGAGTTCGCCGTTGTCGTTAGTCTTAACCTCAGAGCTTGCGGTAGTATGAACAGCACCATACTTGTCTGCAATAATCTTCATAATTACGTCCTTAATCTTATCGTCTTCGGACACAATTACACGGTCAGCAGGAAGATACTGTCTATAACTAGCGGCAAGGTGGTCATAGCCACGAGTGCAGATATGATATACGTCATACTTCTTGATAACTTCCTGAACAAGATTCTTAGTCTCAACATCACTCTGTTCAGTAGAACCAAGCGCCTTATTTAGAAGCGTGTGAGGAAGATACGGATTACAAGGCTCGTCACCCATAGTAATGATAAGACCCTTTTCTCCGCGATTCCAACAGTCAAGCTTGCAATTATGGACACCGAAATACCATGCGGCAGTATAGCTCTCAAAGCCGTTGCCACCACCGCCACCTTCAAAGTAAATCTTATCCAGCTGTTCAGCGATACGAATATCGGATTCAAACTGGCTTGCCTGAATAGGCGCATAATCATAAGCAAGGTCGCCAATACCCATAGTCAAAAATTCAATGTCTGAATACTTACTAAAGCATTCTTCAATAATATCAGATAGCTTTTGGGCAATATCAACAGCGGTATGGCCCATAGAACCAGTTACATCAAGAGCGAGAATAACAGGCTTAGTATTGGGGTGTTCCTTGCTGTCACAGCATTCACGCATTACATTATACGGATTCAGAGCCTTGTCAAGACTACGAGACTTATACATTTGCTGTGCAGTGCAATCCATAGTCTTAAAAGAGTCTACGTCAACACCACGAGTAGAAACGGTATAACTACAATACGCATCCTTAGTCCAAGAACCGCAACCCATAATTAATCCTCCACTTCTTCATTAGAATCATCAGCGTCTTCGTCTTCATTTAGTTCCATATCCATGTCACCAAAATCAAACAGGCCGTTGAACATATCACCCATATCGCCAGACATCATCATTGCCATCATAAGACCATTCTGACCATTAGAACTATTACCCATACCGTTGGCGTTATTTCCAAACATCTGACCCATCATAGCCATCTTCATAATGCTATTCAGACCATCCTTCTTGGAAATCATATTACCAAACGGAGAGACAATCTTGCCGTAGTAATAAGTGTTGCCCATGAAAACATGACGCTCCTTTACGACAGTTTCAATGGTACTATTCATATAATTAAACACCTTGATTTCCTCACCAGAAACGGAAATTACACAACGGGGAGTATCACCAACGATAATGATATCGCCAACCTTGACATGATTAGTAGGTACTACAAAGAACCAATCATTTCCAATATCAAAAGCAAAATTACTGTGGTTTACTAAACGATTACGCTTTACATCGTAGCTCTTATAAACACCGGGAGCAGTACGAACAGCAATCTTACCATTCATAGTCAGACGGCACATATCAGGGCCAACCTTACGGAACATACCGTCAAACATACCACTCATACCAAACATATTGTCGAAATTCATAAACACATTTCTCCTTTCGTGTTTCTATTGATATTATATCATATAAATCAAGTCTTGTCAAGACCTAATTTTATTTTTTACTCAGCAATTCAATAGCAATCGACGTTCAACACTTTCTTGTCATTGTAGTAAATATCTACATCACTACTATAATATCCATTCTGCTCTGAATAGCAAGGAACAAAAACCATATTCTGAGGATTATCACCAAAACGAAATCCAGAATTAGGAACAGCTTCAAAGATTAGATTTTCGGAAAACTCAAAATTCTTTGCTAAATCATCAATTTCTTCAAATGCCGCATAGTTATATTCACAACAATCTGCTACATGGTCAAAAGTAATATCATTCCCATTATCGAAAATAATTGCGCTATCATCAATAGATTTAATCTTCATAGCCATCGACTTTCCGATATTTTACCTCGGTATATTTTTCATAACCGGGTTCAATATCATAATGAAAACTATATTCTGCCTTATCCATAATCATATCCTCGATTTCTCTTTCAGACATATTATCATCTACAAAGAAATCAAAATCCCAACAACCAATGGGGCGAACACTTATCCAACCTTTAACTCGCTTTATAATACACTTTAATCCTCTTCAATATACACGTTTGCAATTGTAACAGTATCGTCGTCATCTACGAACGTAAGAGAACCATCTTCAAGATTTACAGCATTACGTCTATATACGTCACAACAAGTTGCGTTGTATTCGACACACTGAATTTTCATATAAAGTTCTTCCTTACTGTCGTATTCACCATGATAGTAAAACGCCTCACCAATCTTGAGACCATTACCGAACTTAACTTCACAAGGTTTACACTCTTTCCCAATACGCATAATACTTACTCCTCATTAAATAAAGTAAAGCTGAACAACTTTGTCTTCGTCCCAAAACTTGACATCAGATTTGCAGACCCGAGTACAAGCAACATCTACAAGACTGATACCATAATTCTTAAAACTACCAGCCCACTTCAAAAATTCTTCAACCGTCATGTAATCGTTGGTATAGTCTACCAACTTATTGTTCATGCTGAAATGAATTTCGACATTTTCAAGGTCACTATTTACTCTCAGGGTTCTGGCAGTAAAAGGATATTCTTCTTTCGCTCTGCTATTAGCAATAACCATTGCGTAATCCATAGCTTTATGCTCCTTGCAGAGCTTGCGAAAATCTTTAATGGTCATAACACTTACTCCTTAGTAAAGTACGTCTTATCCACTTGTTAAATTTCAATCATCAGTGATAAGCGGTGGGTAGCTCCAAATACCATTGTAATACACCCTATTAGATGTATAAACCGCAACAATTTCATAATTGATTAGAAGGTCTCCCGGTTTATTATCCCCATATACATCAGGAAACTTACTAATATCATCTTTCGTCACGATAAACCCAACACCAAGTCTACCGTTGTCATATTCAAAGACATTATCCAGTGATACATTTTCAAGATGTCTATATTCGTCCAAAATTACATCGGGGTCATAACAAATAACAATTCTATTTCTATCACGCTCAACAAATCCATAGCGATTGTGCGTAGTCTGGACAATCATTCCTGTTTTAAGCTCATCCTTTTTCATATTAATTCACCTTTACTCTAAATAAGTCAAATTTTCTAAAAAATTTTCCATAAGGCAAACAGCACCAATAAAACACATCATAAGTCCCGGATTCTGTAATTTCACGGTACTTCCAGAATCCGAGAGCAGAATAAATTTTTTGAAACAGTGATTTGTTATTCATACTTATACCTCAATTAGTTTCATTTTAATAGGGATAAGATTTGTTTCTGGTTCAAGAGCGATAGGAAAACCAATATCAAGATAAAGAGCATTAAATGTGATTGTCTTACTGTCATCACTCACGGTAATATCATCAATCTTCATGCAGACACGACTGTGATATAGAAAAGTATCACCTTCTGCTATATCTTTGAAAGGAACAAAAGGTTTATTTTTAAATTCAATCTCCATATTTATTCTCCTTTATTAAATTGCGATAAATAAAAACAGCATTTTGTTAATTTAAAAATGAATATTGCTTGTAATCAATACCTAGCTTTTTAAGCTTGTCCCTTATGTCATACTCAGAATACCACCAATGAAAATAATCGTCTCCGATATACAGTTCGACTTCTCGCTCGTCTGAGTCATAAATAGAAACATTGAACAAATCCATTCCAGATTCTTCGCTATATTGTTCCGCTTTCTCTTTACAATACCCGTATGCCTTCTTCTCTGTATCAAAGAAACACACATCATCCTGAATTTCATCATTTAAAGAAAAGCTAACACACCAGCATTTATCTTTAAGAGGACAAAGTTTCTTATCATCTTCCATAATTACACCTCCTCAACGCGCATTCTAATAAATTTAACAGAAATGCTGTCATCAAGTGAAGTGATATAACCATCGGTCAAATTAACAGCATTCAAACTAACCGTCTCATTTGTACCAATATTCATATACTTATACGGTGCGACTTTAAGATAAATATCATTGTTATACTCAAAACAATCACCGTTTGCAATATCATTAAAGACAGTTTGTTTGTTCATTTTACGAATAATATCCATATCATACCTCAATCGTATTTATATGTATCCTTAATTTTATTCCAATATTTCTTAGCGTCCTCAAGTTGTTTAATTAACCCGTCAATCCAGTACAAATCAAACCTAATAGGGTGGTCATAACTAAACAAATTGCCATCATCTTCTCCAAGAATTTCAAATAATGGATTCATATCTTTTCTTGGAATAATTCTCACAGCATGACAAGCTTTTCCATCGTATACAACCAAATCTTCTTCACGAATTTGCTTTAGAAATTCTTTGGTATATTCTTGGTCTGGCGCAGACGCAAAATATTTATATTCCATAATAACCACCTTTCAATTTAATAAAGGTCATTCATAACAACACAAACATCTATGTCACAATCGTATGAACCTTTTTGTAATTCTTGAGCATAAGCTTCGGCAGGAGGATAAGACGTAAAAGACTTCATGTGGGTAACGATTACTGTTGACTCTAAGTATTCTTTAAGAAAGACAGTATAGATAAACATATTACACCTCTCAATCAGGGAAAATATCATCAAGCTCACGAACAGAATAAACGCGATTTTTAAGACCAGAAATTCTTCTTATAGTTTTCTGACTTAAAATACCATCAAAGTTATTATCTTCAAAGATAGCGTCAACAATTGTAATGATATCCTTAGCTTTTCTGCGCTCACGCCTTGACAAACTTAACAGATGCCACATTTTATACCCATCACAAGCATTTTTGTCAGGGCCTTCTGAACAATGAAGGAAATCTTGTTCCTCTCTTTCGCATCGTTCAACAGTCTCAATAGCATCTTGTCTCTTACGCTGTAAGTCGCTGATAAAAAATTCTAGTTTTGAAATTTCGTCTTCGATTTCTTTGATGTAGCTTAAATCACGTTGAATAGTTACTTTTTTATGTTCAGAAGATTTTACTTCTGGACACGCCTGTGTTTGCGTCGTTTTAACAATTTCGGCTTTCCCCTCGATATGATAGCCAAGATTCTTAAAAGACTTCGGCATATTTAACATAAAGCTATTTGCTTTATCATAAGTTTTAAACTGAATAGCTTCTTCTTTTGTACGAACTGGTTTTAGCCCAGTGGAGAGTTGCGCAATATAAAAATCTCCATTTGAAATTGTAAACACCGTTTCACTCCTTTCTAGTGTTTTTTTCTGTAAGTATTATAACATAAAAGGCTAGAGCCGTCAAGGCTCTAGCCAAAAATATTTTTACTATAGATACATTTTTGTTTCACTGTCAGGAATTACAACTTTAGTTGTTTTATTTTTTTTACTAATCTCTTCTTCCAGAATGGGTTTAAACGCCTCTTTTCTCTCTTGAGAACCATGCACTAGATAAATTTTGTTGCAGTTAATATTTGAATAGTATTCTAGCATTTCTTCATGTGAGATATGGCTCGAAAAGGATTTAAGAGAAATAATCTTTGCGTTATTCTTCACCTTATACCCATCCAAATCTACCACTGGATATTCCTTGCTATGCTGGATTTTCCATCCAGTTGAACCCTCTGTTCCGCAGAAACCGCAGAAAAGCAGAATTGTTTTAGAATCTGCCATCCAATGTTTTAGATAAGCTGTGCTTCTTCCAACAAGGAACCCACCAGAGGCCAAAATCACGCACGGGGCTGTATAATTTTGCCACTGTACAGATTCATTCCAATCTTTTACTTTAACGAGGTTCTTCCAACTCCATACCTTATTCCATAGCTCATGATTCTTTGGAATCCACTTATCATAATTTTCGTTAATTTGATTACCAAGAACAGCATCAAAAACAACAGGGATATTAAAATCTGGGTCATCTGCGAAGGTTTCGTAAAGAACAGTTAAAAGGTCTGCTGAACGTCCAAGAGAAAATGTTGGGATGATAATTCTACCACGTTCTTCATACATATTCTCAACAAGAGCTTTAATTTTTTCAATGTCCTTATCTCTATTTTTCCGAGCATTTCCCTTTCTGTCTGTTGCGTATGTGCTTTCAACTATTGCAATATCCGCTTTCTCGATTGGTTCAAAATTATTTATATAGTAATTATCCCAAGTTAAAGAACCTAAATCACAACAGTAAGCAAGAGCCTTAGTCGCATTTCCAGTATTAACATAAATTAAAGCTTGTGCAGCATTTACTAGGTGGTTTGAAGAACGTAATTCAAATGATACATCTTCTGTAATTTGAATTATCTTGTTAAATTCACATTCTACAATGTGATTATATGTCACTTCGATATCTTCCTGATTATAGAATGGGTTTCCACTAATATTTCCTTTTTTCTGCAACATTTGCTGATTCTGCATTTGAATTTTAGCTGAATCCATCCACATCAGTTTTGCAATATCTTTTGTATTTTCTGGTAAGTAGGTAACACCATCAAAATTAGAACGATATAGACACGGTACTAGCGATAAATGGTCTTGATGAGCGTGAAGGCATAAACAAGCGTCTATCTTTTTTACTTTAACGCTTTTGATAGTATCAAGATTTGCCTTATAATCTAACACGTCGTCAGAGCTTTGACGCAAACCAAAATCAATTAAGATTCTGCTTTTTGGTGTTACTAATTCAAAACAACTGCCAGTAACATCGTCAGTACTCTTCCCTAAACTGTGAACATAACTTCTTTTAATGTTTGCCAATAAATAGTCAACTACTTTCTATAATAATTAAGCTTTCTTCATATCCTGTAGATATTGAATTAAATAATCAATATTTTCTACCCCGATATCTAAATTTTCAGGAATAGCAATAGTGGGATACGGAGAGATGTCTCTAATAGCATCTACGAATCTTGCTAAATTATCGACAGGGCAATCCCCATATTTAAATTTAACAACTATAACGTCATTTTCTTGGAGAGATAGTTTGCTTAAAGCAATTTCCATACTATTGTTTTCATTCATTTCATAATAGCTCCTTTAAAAGATAATTTGAAACCAGCTCATTGCTGGTGTAATATTATTTGTTTTTCTTAACATCAAACATAATGGTGTATTCGTTATCTTTTTTGCAACCAGTCATAACGCAACCACATTCAGGGCAAAAGTTAGAGGTGTAATTAACAGTATGTCCGCAGTTATGACACATCCATCCTTCTGTTTCCCCATAAGCATTATAAATTTCTTCCCAGTAACTACATTCACGATTCATAATTTACCCTCCTATTCCAAAGAGCAATAGCATCAGTAATTACACTTTGATTTCTAGTTCTCGCACCACAATTCATGCATCTGATATAGAATTTATTTTTATTTGGTTTATTCAAAACCTTAACAGGCTCAATCCATTCTGAACCGCAAAAAGGACAATCCAGCAGAAAACTATCAGTAGTCATCGTTTTTGTCTCCTTTCTATCTATAAGTATTATAACATATTGGTAATCATTTGTCAAGACCAAATTTGGAGAACAATAAATATTGTCTTAAATTATTAACTAAATATATTATTATTTATTATATTTAATTATATTATAAATATATATTATTTATTAAATAATATAATAATATTTTGTTAAATTATTAAATATATATTTATAAATACTAATAACTATATATATATTAAATATAAATAATAATATAATAATAAATATATTATATATACTAGTATTAGATATATAATAATTATTATCACTAGATAAAAATTTCATTTTAAGTCTTGACAGATTGTTGAGGCTGTGATATAATACATCCAGAAAAGAAAGGGGAATTAAAATGGCTACAAAAGAAAAAAGGGAAGAATGGAAGAGAGCCGGATTATGTTCTTGTTGTGGAAAGAACAAGCCTGTCGAAGGTGGTCTTACTTGTCAGGAATGTCGTGATAGACAGAAAGCTAACCGAGACTATAAGAGAGAACATAACATTTGCGTTAAATGCGGAAGAAATAAGACGGCTCCAAATCGAAAGTATTGTGACGAGTGTCTTGAGTGGAGAAGCGATAGGTACAAATGGCAGAAAGAAAATAATCCAGAGTTTTCAAATATAAGAAAACAATATTATGAAAGACATAGAGAAAAATGTATTAAGAATGGTTTATGTGTAAATTGTAGTAAACCAGCTTATAAGAATCATGTACTCTGTTATGAGTGTTTAATTAAAGCTAAAAATTGGACAAAAAGAGCTAGGGCATCAGCAAAGGAGTTTAAGGGAGAATAAAGTATGGATTTGAAATCTATTGAAAATTTGGAACGGTATGCAAACAATATTCTGAATTTTACGGAAGATGATGATTTAATGATTGGTGCTTCTATGCTTCTGGAATCTATGAAGCATTTTAAGAGCTACTATTTCAAGGAACATAAACGCAATCCTTCTGTTAAGTTTTATTCTGATAAAGACATCGAGGAAATAGGCAATGCAAGAAATAAAGTCTTTTGATAAGGAACTATTTTTAGAGATTTGTAAGAAGTATAACATTCCATTCTCTAAAGAATATGAGACGCCTATGATTAAGCTTGAGAATGAAGATGTTATCCCTTTGAGCAAATCAGGTCTAAAAAAGACTATTATGAAAAAGTAACGGAATTTTTATATAACAACAAAAAACATTACAGTTTTTTGTTTGATACTGATAGGACTTGTATTTATGAAGAATGAAATTATAGAATGTAAGTTACCAAAAGGCAAAAAATGGTCTGATAAAGAAGTAATTAAAGAAACCAGCCCATATTGTGCAAGATACGGTGGTCAACTTTATTGTCCACATGGTAAATATTGTTATTTCTATCCAATTGGAGAAGATTTATACATTAAAGGGATGTTTAGCAAAGCGGATAAAGGTAAGCAGGAAATTGTAAATATTCCTGTTAAATTGACAAATTACAAAAATTTAACAGGAATTGAGGCATGGAATCTTCTTTCCAAACAGGTCTTCACAGAAAGTATGATTCTGAGCGTGTGGAATAAACTTGGAATACGTCCAGGTTTTACAGTTCCTATACTGAAAGATTTGAGGTGATAACATGGCAAGTGTCAAATTTGAAATTGGATTCAACTTTGATTATGAGGCTGGTTGGAAAATTATTCCGTATGGACTTCAAACAAATACAAATGGATTTGAGTATTACTGGTGTTTTGAACATGAAGTAAACGAAGATACTGATATTGATGCTATTGGACAATATATTGATGGGTATATCGAGTTTTTAAATTATAGCTTCTTTAGTGAAAAAGCAAAGTTTTATGACAATGTGAACGTTATCAGAGATATTTTATTTGAACAGCATTATTTAGAACCAATGGATTTCAAGGTTGGTTCTGTCGTCGTTAAATACATTACGAACGATTTTGATGGTATTTTAAATAAAGAATCTTTAAAGGTAAATAACTATGATTGATGAAGCAACGTGTAAATATATAGTTGAAGGACTTAAAAATACACAAGATGTCGCTATGAAAAACTTGCAAAATGCGACAAACAAAGAAGATGGCATGATGACAAGCTATTATCTTGGAGAATCAGTTATACTTGAAGAGATTATTAAGGACATTGAATGGCTTGTTATTTTTAAGGACTTAATTTAAGGGGTGAATAAGGATGTCTTTTTACGCAATTATTGACACAAAATATTTTGATAAGAGTTTTTTAGACCCAGATATTGGAATCTTCAACGAAGACGGAATCAAAGAAGCAAAGAAACTTCTTTATGTCGAATGCTACAAAAGAGTCTCTTGTGAGTATGAATCAAAACAATCAATCCTTAAATCACATCAGGAGGAACAAAAGGTGCTTTCAGATATGCTAAAATATTTCAGTTCCGTTGATAAAGTAATGCAGTCAAAAGACGCTGTAATTAGAAGATTAGACGAACTTAAAAATAAAGTTACAAATGAACAGCTAAAAACACAACATCTAATCCATCTGTTAAATTCTGATAATATGGATGACGTAATTAAAGAAGCTGGGTATGAGGTTGTAGAGATTCCAGTTCTTGACCACTGTGACGATGAGATTTTAAAGGAGTTTTTGTAAGATTATGAACGACAGTAGAGGGTTTGATTTTGCAAAGAAAGCCAGTGAATTTAGTGACTATCCTACGTTCCACTTAGGCTGTTGCGCTGTTTATAAAAATAAAGTAATCGCAATTAGTTGGAATACTACCAAGACAAGCCCTCTACAAGAATCTTATAACAAATATCGTGGCTATCCCATTCTTCCTAATAAACATGGTACTCATGCAGAAATTGCCTGTATCAACAAGATTAAGGATTTGGACGTTGACTTTAGCAAGGTCACGTTTTATATTTACAGAGAAACTAAAAAGGGTGAAATCGCATTGAGTAAGCCTTGCGGTGCTTGTAGTAAGGCAATTAGAGATTTGGGAATTAGGGAAATTCATTATACTGGTAATTTGAGTTATATTGTGGAGAGGTATTTATAATGGCGATTTATGTAACAGGAGATATCCACCTAAATCATGACTCTGCAAAATTAAATACTACATTCTTTCCAGAGGGCAAAAATTTGACAAAGAATGATTATGTAATTATTTGTGGAGATTGTGGTTTTACTTGGGATTGGTCTGGTGAAACACGTTGGTGGACAAAATGGTACGATGAAAAACCGTGGACAACACTATGCGTGGCTGGAAATTAAGGAGAGTATATGTCAAAAATTGATTATGTGATGGGATTTCTTACGGCTGACGGATGTGTTAGCAAAGATAGATATGGCAATGCTTGTTCTTTAACTCTTGAGTTGTCTGATAAACAAATTGTTGAAGATATTGCAAAAGAGTTTGGAAAGCAGCATTATCATCGTAGTCGCATAATCGCAAATAAGGAAAGGGATTTTTATCGCGTTACACTGAATCGTAAAGACTTGCCATGCGATGCAAATTGCTTCAAGAAGGGCAGAGCTGGCGTAAAAGCGATATATGATTCATGCGAAAACAAGTATGATTTCATTCGCGGCCTGTTTGATGGCGATGGTTGTGTGTCGGAAGTCCCATCAAATCACAATCATCTCAGATTGAGCTTTTCAATCAATTCTGGATGTCCAGAAATCAAGCAGATAATTGATTCGTTTTGTGACGAACATGGATTTTCTGAGAGCTTTTATTTCGATAAAAGAGGTAGTGGTTCTTGGTATAATAGCATAAACGACCAAAAAGATGTAATGAAATTTTTTACCTTGATTTACGGAAACAACCCAACCCTTTTCTTAAAAAGAAAGTATGACGTTTTTATTTCTCATGGGTTTCCCAATCTGGTGACAGGTTGAAAAAAATTCGGTGGACGCAAACCAGCGGTGTACGTTTAACATTGTGTTATGGAGTCGCAGGACAATGGCGATTTGTGAACGTGCTAACAGGGAACGCTAAGTCTTTATGATATGCCAATCCTGTGCCGAGCTTTGCTTTATTAAGCATTGAAGGTTAAACGACTAATTTGTACGGTGTCTATTGGTACGGCATCGGAAGTACCGAACCCTCTTTTAGAGGTGAAGATATAGTCTACTCCATACAGAAATGTGTGGGCAAGTGCATGAAAACTATGATATTCTTTATAACAACTTTGGATTAATTGATTTTCATGGTGGTCAGGCACGTCAAATTGCGGATAGCATTTATTATCTTAATAATGGTGATATCTATAATCTACAAGGCAAGAAATTTTTCGTAATGGGCGGTGCTACTTCGCATGATAAATGGTGTAGAAAAGAACATATTTCTTGGTGGAAAGAAGAGATTCCATCTGTAAAAATGATGGAACACGGTTTGGATAATCTTGAGAAGAATAACAATAAAGTAGATTATATTCTAACTCATTGCGCTCCAACAAGTATCATGACTTACTATGACCCTTATGGGTTCTATGAATCAGATGTTCTTACTGATTATCTTGAAGGGGTTGATTATAAAGTAACATATAAAGACTGGTATCATGGACATTATCACATGGATAAAGATGTTGACCATGTTCATGGGTTATATAATCGTGTATTAAAAATTCTATAATTTTTTTGTTAAATTTGAGAACAGGACTTGACAATTCTGTTCTCTTTTGCTATAATACTTATAAAGAGAGACGATAGAAGTATCGTCAATAAAGTGTTAATTTTAGGAGACTTAACTATGAAAACAAAAGTATTTAATAATACGACAGATTTTGAAAGTATTTTGAGTGTTGAAGAACAGGCAGAAAAGATGGCTCGAAGCGAACATCCTCATCTGAAAAGTTTTGAGACGCTTTACATCAAAGAACTGCTTAACAGATAAAAGCTGAGATAAAAAAGAGGTGAAATGCCATGGGAAGAATTATTGATGCAGATGCTTTTTATCAACAAGAATGGATTCGCTGTGGGATGTATGAACCAATGATTGGCGTTGATAAAGTGGATTCTAACAAGGAGACATTATACAGAACCTTGCGAAGCCAATTGAATAAAGTCCCAGAGGTGGATGCAATCAAAGTTGTTCGCTGTAAGGATTGCGACCTTTGGAACACATGGGATAAGCAAGGAGAATTATGCAGCTGTGCTCATTTCACTCTGGATGATTCCAACGCCGTATATACCAAGCCTGAAGATTTTTGCAGCTATGCTATTCGTAGATATTATTGGGAGAAATAGGGGAAAGTTATGCGGTATGAGCACATTAGATGTAAGGAGTGCGGTGGGATTATTGGCTCTTTTGACAGAGGAAAATCGTACATCTGTGAAACGTGTAGACATGAATACCCAATTTATGAAATCGAGTATGATACGGTGATGACCAATCCAATGAAAACATCGGATAAAAACTAAGATTTATCATCAAAATATATGTAATATTGTTGCAAATTTATATGTATTTATGTACTTTTGTTGTGCAATTTGACGAAAATTGGAGACTGCTATTGATATTTTAATCTGTTTATGGTATAATATATTTAGAGGTGATACAAATGGGACGTGCTGAATGGGTTCAGTTGCTTTCGTACAATGAATTAAAGAAATACTTTAATCTAACACAAGATTTTGAACACAACGGGTTTATTCCGAATGAAATGCGAGTAATTCTTAATACCGAATATGACCAGTCTTCATATCTCGAACGTGCTGTTGCTTTCTGTATTGATATCTGGAAAGAAGCGGCTTTCAGGTGGGCAAAGGAAGGTGATTAAATGGTAGGCTATTTTTACGATAAAGATGGATTTCCACATTACTATTATACGCTAGATGAATTGCTTGATGAAGCTAGAGCGGTTCTAGGTGACGATTATGTCCGTGCTTTACAATCTGAAATGCAAGACGAAATTCAAAGTCAAATTGATAGTTATGAATTAGAGCATGATTACGATGATGAGGATGGCGAAGATGACTCGTAAACGCTTTGTTAAATTACTTATGTGGCTTGGTTATGATAGGAATAGTGCTAATTTATTTGCTACTATTGTGAATGACACATATTGGTTTTACTCATACCAAGATACATTTGAAAGGCTCATTCGTAATTTTGCTATTGAATATGGAAAGGATTTAACATGAAGAAGTGTATTGCTGTTTTTCTCGTAACAATTGTAATGTCTGTTCTTTGCGGTTGCAATAGACAGGTGATTGATATGACTTATTCTTATGATTATGCCCAGATTAAAATGCCGGATGGTACTATTGTTGAGGGCAAACTTGATAGCTGGCGTGATTATGACGGAGAACAGGTTCAAGTTGTTATTGATGGCGTAACCTATCTTGTAAGTTCTATGAATCTTGTAATGATTTCTCATTAAAAAGGAGAATGGTTAATGAAAGTCAAGCTACTCACTCACACTAAAGACCCAGAAAAGACTGTTGCCGCCGCTGCCAAACTCTGTTATTCTAAGTCTGATATTTCAACCCTGATGGATGGTTTAACAGACGAAAAAGTTGCTAACTTTCTCGAAAAACTATCTAATCTAGGTCATTGTTACGATGGTAACACAGAAGTTCTTACAAAGGACGGATTTGTTAAGTGGCCGGACGTAGATGAAAACACAGAGTTTGCGGCTATTGACCCGAAAAGTCGAGATTTCGTAGGTTTTGAAAAAGCAACACAGTTGTTCAATTATGATTATGATGGCGAAATGGTAAAGATTTCTCACCATGATGTCGATTTGCTTATTACTAACGGTCACAAAATTTACGCTTCTATAAGTAGGGGAAGCAAACTCCGTGTACACCCGGAATACTCTCTGATTCCAACTAATTACACTCTTAATACTGGCAAGAAGGTATGGGAAAGTCCGTTTAGACTTGTCTTATCTGCTAAGAACAGTAATTACGAAGCGTCGAACGCCGACATAATCTATAAGCTATATGGTTTTTTTATTGGTGATGGATACGCTTCTGATAAACTTGATAAATCAAGTATTCATTTCCATCTAAAGAAAGAAAGAAAAATTTCTTACCTAGAAAACCTTTGCAAAGAGATTGGTATTGAATTAAAATATAATGCTAACAATAAATACTCAATTAAAACTGATGAATTTTACGCTGGAAAATTCAGAAAAATGTTTTATAATGAAAAGGGAGATAAAACATTCCCTCTCTCCTTTTTGACTATGACAAGTTCTCAGTTTAATTGTTTTATTGATGGTCTTCTAAATTCTGACGGGCATTATTGTGGTCTTGGTAAGAATATGGAATATTCCACTTGCAGTATGGAATTAGTTGATAGATTACAGGCGCTGTGTTCTATCAATAACTCTAACTGCTCTTGTACGGTAGCTCATAATAGTGATGGGGTTCGCAGTAGTTGTTACCGGGTATACTTTTATAAAGAGAAATCTCTATTCCCAATGATTAACGATAGTAGAACTCGTGACCATGCAAACGCAAAGGTTGTAAACTACTCTGGTAAAGTGTACTGTGCTTCCGTATCTACTGGCCTTCTTGTTGTGAGAAGAAATGGTAAAGTATGTCTATGCGGTAATTGTTCGCCGCTAGAACACGCTTCTTTTACATTCGGTATCGAAGGTGTGTCTCGCAGTTTTCTTGCTCAAATTTCACGTCATCGCATTGCCAGCTTTTCTGTTCAAAGTCAGCGCTATGTAGATATGGACAATGCAGACCATGTTGTTCCAAAGGAAATTTATGATGCTGGTTATTCTGCTGTTCGTCTGTATGAAGAGTCCGTGAAAAACTCCTTCAATAATTATAATGAGCTAAAGGAAGAGTTGACAAAGAAGTATATTGCAGAAGGTATGAAAGAATCTCCTGCGAAGAAAAAAGCGCAAGAAGACGCTCGTTATTTGCTTCCAGAAGCTTGTTGCACTCGTATGATTGTCACAATGAATGCTCGTGAGCTAAATCATTTCTTTAATCTACGTTGTTGTAATCGTGCCAGCCGTGAAATTAGAGAAGTTGCAGAAGAAATGCTAAAACTGGTTTATCCTGTTGCACCTCATCTATTCAAGAGTGCTGGCCCATCTTGCGTTTGTGGCGCTTGTCCGGAAGGTGCTATGAGTTGTGGAAGGGCAACAGAAATGCAACAGAGATACAACGCGATTAAAGCATAAGAGGTATATGAGACATCTCTTTACTCTACTAAAGTACAAGTAGCAAAAATACCCGGAAAGTCCTTGACTTTCCGGGTATTTTTGCTATAATATAGGCATGGAATGGAGTTGTCTATCGGCTATCTTGAAACAGAGGATGTTTTAACGGTAAAGCAGAGGAAGTGTTTTATTTCTTGCGGCAATAGCATTATTGACAACATAACCGAAATGTTAAAAGAATCAATTAAGAAACTCTCGTTCAAAGAAATCTTAGCTATGAACCCATCTATAATGGTGATAAATCATAGCGAAGGAAGGAGGCTGCTAAGATTTCCTATACAGAAAATAATGAAAGAAAATGCTGTGAATATTATATGGCAGAATATTTTACTGAGCGTTAAAAGGAGATTAACTTATGGATATGGAGAATGTAATTAACCGCTTTGATGGCAGCTATTTCTTTTTAAGCAATTTCTATCAGTGTCCTGTGACCTATGACGGAATTGCTTATGGTAGTTCTGAGGCGGCTTTTCAGGCACAGAAAACTCTGGATATTGAAAAGCGCAAGTATTTTGCAACACTCGACCCATCTAAATCTAAGCGCGAAGGTCGCCGTCTTGTCGATTTGCGCCGGGATTGGGATGATGTAAAGGATAGGATTATGTACGAGATTGTCATGGCAAAGTTTGTTCAGAATCCCAATCTAGCTGATAAGCTGTTGGCAACCAAAGGCATGACTTTAGTTGAGGGCAACGGCTGGAATGACCGCTATTGGGGTATGGATTATGACTGTACAGTTGGTCGTAATCAGCTTGGTAAGACGCTTATGTGTGTTCGCTACAACATTTATATGATTCGGATGACGCACGAAAATGGTGACAAACCTGTTTCTTAAAGGAGGTAAATATGAGCTTCCCGATTTCAAAGTAATGAGCCGATACGTACTTGAAGACTATCTTATGAATCCAGAAGCACGATAAGTTGTGCTATTGGCGGTGTGTCTCACGGCAAAGCAAAAGAAATGCGAGAAAAGTATAACATTATTAAAAATGGTGAGAATAATGGTTAAAGAATTTTGTATTCAGTATCGTATGTATACTGACGACGAAAAGCAATGTGATAATAATGAATTAGTGACTATCAAGATTAAAAATGGTGATGAAATTTCTAAAAAAGAAATTCTTGAATATAAATCTTATGAGTATGCTAGTATGTTACAAGAGCTTGGTTATCATCAAGTGTATCTAAAAGAATATATAGATTATGATATTGAAACACAAGAAAAGCGTGTAAAGCAAGCAGAAGAAGACTTGAAAAGAGCGAAGGAACTGCTTGAACGCAAGAAGCAATATGCAGAAATGAGCTATTATCATAGTCTTTGTGATTGGTTTTGGAGTGATTGAGGTGAATGAAATTGGTATTTTACAGTCGAGATTCTTGTTCCGATTTTGAAAAGAAACTAACAGAGCATGGTTATAAGAAGTGGGCTTCTAATAGTCGCATAGATGTATTTGATTATTCATATCAAAAGCGTTTTGATGATGATTTTGGCAAGAAATACTTTATTGACTTTCAGTTCTATAATTATATGAAGTATTATCATGACCACGGAATCAGCGTAAAAGCTAGTGTGACTTTTAATAATGACAATGAAGAACCGGGTAAACTGGATAAACCTGTTTGGCTAGACTTTGATTTTAACTCTATCGAACAGGCAGAAACATTTGTTGAAGCGATGTGGAAAGCCAGTAATAGCCAGTATTATGAACTATGGGTCTGAATGCTGAGTAAAATTTAACAAGAAATTTTGAGCTAGAGTATTGACAACTCTAGCTCTTTTTGATATAATACTTATAGAGACAAGCCAAATAATAAACAAAGGAGATTCTAATATGATTACTACTAATGAGATTGCGAATCTTTACAAGAACAATGGTTGTAAAATTCAGTATACAGCAAATAAACTTTCAGACGATTTTTATATTGTCACAGAACCCGGAGAAGATGGAGATTATTATATTCCTCATATTGTAGGGAAGTCGAATCCAGAAAACGGTTTTGTTTCATACCGTAATTATGACGAAGCTCTTCTCAATGGGCTTGCAATTAAATATTCTAATGGCGCAGACAATACAATGGTTAACGCAGTAAAAAGACTCCTTGGCATGATGGAGGATTAAATATGGCGAAACGCGAACATAAAACTCCAAAGAAAAAGTTTCATATTGGAGACATCACGAAAATTCAGGACAAGAACGGACTCCTTCTCCATATTGGCGATAAGATTAAATATGGAGAATATACAGGAAGATTTCTGTTAAATTATGAGACACCTTGTATCGCCCCTGATTATTCTATGTGGTACGGCGATGATGAATTTAGTATGGATTCTTATGGAAAGTGTATTTATATTCCAGTAGATAATGGGGGAAAAATGAATCTCGAAATTATTGAGTCGATTGTTACGGAGGAATCTTATAATGATTGTTGCAGATAAGAAACACATTGACAAAGAGGAAAAGCTTTATCCTGATATGGTTGTATTTGCAGAAAAGACACAGAGTTTTACTTCAAAGTGTGTTGTGTATGGCTCTTATCTAAATTGGAATGCATTACAGAAAGAATGTGCTGATATTGCAGAATTGTTCAAAAATCGCTATCCTGGCAACTGTAGTTTTTATAAAGCCTCTAAAATTGGAGACGGTATGTATATTGTAGAAGAAACTAGCGGAAAGCATGAATATTATTATCCGTATGTCTCTGATAAAACGGTTGTAAAAGGTAGTTGTTGCTATCTTGATTATGACAGTGCTGTTCTTGCAACAATTGCAATGAAGTACATGAACACCAAAAATACCGACAAAGTTGCAGATATGGTGGGAGTGCTTGAAAAGCTGATTGATAAACCTGTGGAGGTCTGATTATGGTCGGTATGCGTGAAGCAAAACAGGAATATTTTGAGAAAGAGAATACTGGCATTCGGGATATTCCAAAGTTTGTAGAAAATGTAAAAAATAACTCGAAGTTTGCAGAACACGTCTACGATTATTATATCAGTTGGAAAACGCTTCTTGCCGAATGCCAAGATGTGGCAGATTCTAAGGAATATGAAACTCTGTTTGGAAACCCAGACGTTTACAAAATCTCCGAAGAAATTTACATCCTTAGTGATATTATTAATGGTAGAGAATACTTTGTCCCGCGTGTCGTTGGTCGAGAGAAATGCAAGCCTGTTTGTGAGACTTTTGACGAAGCGCTTCTTTACGCTTTGGCAATTAAACACGTTAATGATGTTTTTAGTGTTGGTATCAGAGCGACAGACGCAGCAGAAATTCTTGATATGGTTGGTGATTAATTATGTGTGGAATTGAAGTCTGTGACCTGTATCGTAAATCCAGAGGCAATCCAAGCCTTTCTGAATATGGCTTTATCCCTTATGATATCTCAGAAGATGGCTCTTTGTTTGTGGTAGAAGAGAATCATAAGACTTCTGAGAGCGGTTTCCATCATTGTTATTATCCGTATGTAGAAGGTTATCCGGCAGTATTCACAGAGTATAACACATTTGAGGATGCTGTATTAGCGGCTCTTGCTCTTAAATTAAATGGGTATCGTTCTTGTCTTAATGATAATAGAGTATATTTTGCAAAACAAATTCTTTCGGCTAGGAGATGTAATAATGGATGATTACAGATGGGTTGTGTGTTTCGATACTGCAATGTTTATTCGTAATATTTGCTTTACAAACGAAGAAACCGCAAAGAGTTCTGTCGAATATTACCGTGGTATTTATCCTCATGTTAAAATCATGGATGAACAACAACTTAACAAAACATTGAAAGAAGATTCTCTTAGAAAGAAGATTTTCTCACTAGAACTGGGAGGAATTTGTAATGTATGATTGGCAGAAGCGCAAGCTAAAGCGTGAACTTGGCGACCTTTATGATATATTCTCAGACTACGAATGTTATTTGTCTGGTGGTGCTATTACTTCTATCTTTACCAATAAGGATATTAACGATTATGATATCTTCTTTAAGCACAAAGAAGATATTGTCCGTTTTCTTCATAAAGAATCCTATGGAACAAATTTCAAAAGTGATTATGCTATTACTATTGCCAAAAATGGTAAAACTATTCAGCTAATTTATAAGCATGAATATCCTACTGCACAGGACGTGCTAAATTCTTTTGACTTTTCTGTATGCATGGGCTGTTATGATTTTTCTACGGAAAAGTTTGTACTAGGTGATACTTTTCTTGAAGATTTAGCAAGCAATACCATTCATTTCAATCCCAAAACTGATTCTCCTATCATGTCTCTTATTCGTGTTAAAAAGTATATGAATAAGGGTTTTGATATTCCTACTCCTGAGATGTTTAAACTTGGTTTCACTATTAGTCAGCAAAATGTGGATAGCTACGATAAGTTCCAGAGTCTTCTTGGCGGGATGTACGGAGAGAATTACAACAAGTTCGCAGAGAAGCTAAAGAACGAGGGAAAGCCTTTTGATTTAAATTATGTCGTAAGCAAGCTTTCCGAAATTGATGACGCAGATAAGAGTTGCGGATGTACAACTGAACTTGATTTTTCTGAAATGAATGAATCAGAAATCTCTATGGAAGTCGGTATTCCGTTTGATTATTTTGAATATGATGACGAATATTACACACTAGATTTTAAATGCCTAGATAAAGAAGACGTTGATAAATGTCTTTTTGCGAGAAAGAAACCTATTGAAGAAATCGTCAAACTTCCAATGACTGTTTATAAATGGATTGATGCCAAGAATCATTGCAGTTTCTTTGATAGCAACTTTAAGTGGAAAGATTATGGCGAAGTAAAGGCAAATGATTGGTTTGCATCTTCTCATGGTCTTCATTTTGTGACAGAGGATAAAATTTGGACTTCCTGTTATTCTAATAATTCAAATAAAGCTCTTGTTCGTGGCATTGTAACTTCTTATGATGATTTTATCAGTGTTGATGATATGAACGTAAATAGTCAGGAAATGAAACTAGAACGTGTATTTGTAACTAATATCTGGAACGAGGAAGATATTCCAGAAGAAATTAAAAACAAGAAGAAAGATAAACAGGAGGATTGTCCGTTCTAATGATTTATGGTATTTTGATTTGTGTTATTATTATTCTTATCGTTGTTATTCTAATTCAGTATTTTTCAATTCAGATTTCTACTTCCATGATTGCAGAGTTTGAAAAGTGGGCGAACCATTATGGTTATACTTTTCTTGACGTAGACCATAGTATTAAATACCCTGACACTGTAAACAAGATTAGTGGTGTTATTGAAGAAATTACTGATATTATCCAAAATGGATACGATGGTAATGGTGATAAGTGATGATTCAAGGACTATGCTACTTTATGGCATTTGGAATAACTCTTTTCTTTATGTTTGTTATTGGTGTTATTTGTGATTTACCAAAGCATTTCTGGAAAAGAAATAGGTTCGTGACTTGCGCTCGCTACTATATCTACAGGGCATTCATGGATATGGTTAAAGAAAGAAAATTACAGCCATATACGTTGTAATGAGTTATGAGCAAATTATTAGTATGTTAAATGTCCCAGAACTAAATCTGCGAGATACCATTATTGACCCAAGCTGTTATAGCATTGCGGACAGCAAGGCATTCCTTTTAATCTACACTTATAAGCATTACAAAGACGGAGGAATTTCTAGGAGTATATTTTATGAGAGTTTAAGAGAGAAAAATGGCTTAATTTTGTTTATTCCTAAAAGTTACAGAGACTATCACAAGCTCTGTCGCTATTTTGCTGATATTGATATATCTCAGGAAAATAGTAATACTAAAGCAGAGCAAATGGATTCTCTAAAATATCTTACTGGTTTAATTCATCAAGCACAAGACAACTCTACAAAGACCTTACAAGATTGTCAGTTAGAGATGGATAGGTATCTTGATGGAAAGATTCTAAAGGAAAGACGCAATATGTAAATCAAAAATAATTTTTACGCACAGGTATTGACAATCTGTGCGTATTTTGTTATAATACTTATAGAAACAAAAACACAAAAAGAAAGGCTGGTATCATAATGAAAATCATTAAGAATATTTTAAATCCTGTAATATGTTTGGCTATGGGTTATACCTGTGTACATTTTTACGATACTGGCAATTATGATAGTATAATTCTTTGTTTCGTTATTTTTGTACTATGGATGTTTCGTTATTTGGAGGACTAAGACATGAGGGTTTGGGCGTTAATTGATAAATATGAAGGCGATATCAAAGCTGTTCTGGACGAAACTGGTAAGCGCAATGTAGAAAAACAATTGATGGAACTTGGTAGGAAAGAAGTAAAAGAACAAATTGACAATATAGAAGATTTTGGTAATTACGGTATGAACATCTATTCCATCTAACGAATCTTCTAAATTCTGATGATTGTCCTGAGTTGATTGATTATACACATTACGAAATTATTGAATTTAATGTAGAATCTAGTTATAGATTGGAGGGTTAATATGAAAACTTTTTATGCTATTACCGATGGCGATTATTCTGATTATCATATTATCGCTATTACAGATAATAAAGAACGCGCAGAAAATATTAAGAAACTATATAGTGGCGAGTATTCAGAACCAATGATTGAAGAGTTTCTTGATGGTGAGTCAAAAGACGAAGCATTCTATTATGTACGGTATGATACAGATGGAAGTTATAATGTGAGTCTACAAGATTTCTCACGTCAAAATTTTCCTGATATTAATATTGTTAAAGAAAATATTCTTCGTGATGGTTGGTGGAAATATTCGGTTATTGTCATGGCTAAAGACAAATATCACGCTATCAAGATTGCCCAAGATTTGTGGGCAGGATATAAAGCAAAGAAAGAAGGTATTGTATGATTGCTTTTCTTAGAAATGTAGTTGGTTTTAGTATTGGAGTTCTTATTGGAAGAGGGTTCTCTAATAAAGACCCGATTGGAATTGCTGTTTCTATAATGGCTGGTATTGCTTTTATCGCATTTATTGTTATGTGCGAATAAAATTTCTGTTTCATCACTGAGGAATTTAAATGAATAAAGTAAAATATTCTGTTCTTGAACAGGCAGAAAGAGAATTGCGCAATCAATTTGACGGCACAATTATTGAGTTTTTTCGTAAAGGCGATGGCATAGATAAGCCAATCTATCTGGTCGTATCTATACCGGGCATTACCAAAAAGCCGGATGAAATGATTTCCATTGCAGGGAATCTTCTGGTTGCTGGGAAAGCTGCAAAAGAATTTAAGTATAACGGTTATTTTGTTGATTATAATTGAGGTGATTATATGGATACTCCTATTATTAGTCCTGTTTGGTTCTACTTGGCAGATGCCGTCCCATCTCTTGGAGTCTTTTTGGGACTTTTGGGTGGAGGGCTTTGTCTCGTTGGACTAGCATTTTTCATGGCTGGTGAAGGTACAAAAGAAGATATTAATAGGTGCAAAAAGTGTTTGATTCCGGGACTTATTGTGTTTTTTCTATCATTTATGACACCATCAAAGGATACTATTTATCAGATGATTGCCGCTAAGGCAATTACCCCAAATAATATCAAAACTGTATCTGATTATGTTAGTGATACCGCAACAAATGTTTCTAATAATTTAACAGATGCAATTAAAGACATCATGGATTACTCTGTTGACAGAATTTATAATGTTCGCAATAATGAAAATGTTGGTGATTAAATGCTAAATATTCTAATTTTTATAGGGAAGTTCATTTTGGTGCTTGTGCTTTGTACGCTATTTCTTATTCCTATTACTATCGCCATGGAGGCAAGTAGCGGTCACTATTGCTACAAGCCCAAATCACACCCGGCAAAATCACCAAATGAAGTAAAGAATAAATTTAAGTGAGGTATAATATGGAAAACTCTTTTGAGTGGACAAAAGATACTGGTGAAATTCCAGAAATTAAATATCCCGTTACAAAAGATTTTATTCCTGAAACTCTTGAATGGTGTAAACACCACTATGTTCCACCTATGGATATGTATATCACTTGTTGTGACTTTGGCAATAATGATGGCATGAACGGTTCTTGTCATTGGTGTTTAGAAATGACCCCATATCAATTTGAGATGTGTTGGGATGCAACAAGTGTTAACAGTTATAGACGTATGAAGGGTTGGTCTAAAGAAAAGGCCGTCAGTTTCATTGAAGATTATAAACAAGGTAATTTTGAAAAATGCAAGAAATATTAAAGATAAGGAGTTTAATTGCTATGAAATTTAAGAAAATTATTTGTTCAATCATGATTGCAGTTATTGCTTTATTCTGTGTAGGTTGTTCCGAGGCAGATAGAGTAAATCATAATATTTCAAAACAAGCAAATTATTTTGAAACAGAGCGTCGTATCACTGTATATAATGCCCGTACTGATAAGATTATTCTTGAAGCAGAGGGGCTAATGTCTATCTCAAATAATTCTGATAATGAACTCGTATGTACCATTAAGACAGGGCCAAACACTTATAAGAAAAATTATATCTATCTAAATGCCTATACTATGTATGTTGTGGAAGATATTACAGGAACAATGACCGACCCATACCATTATAAGATGTATTTCCACACAGAAGTTCTTCCTGACGTTGAGGTGAGGCCGTAAAAATTAAAATTTATCGTTAAATTTAATCCAGAGTATTGACACTCTGGATTTTTTGTGTTATAATACTAATAGAAAGGAGATGTAAAAATGTCAGAAGAAAAAATTATTGTACCTCCTATTAAATGCCAAGGGATTAAAACAAAGCTTATTCCGTTTATTCGTAATAATATAGAAACATCAGAAAATGGGATTTGGATTGAGCCGTTTCTTGGTTCTGGTGTAGTGGTTTTCAATGTTGTTCCAAAACGCGCTCTTTTAACAGATAAGAACCAGTATATTATTGCTCTTTATAGAGGTATTCAAGACAGTTCTATTACTGGTCAAACTGTGCGTGAATTTTTGGAGTATCATAGTCCTATGTTGGAATATGGTGGTGCTGAATACTATCGCAAAATGAGAGATGAATTTAACAAAAATAAAGACCCTCTTTACTTTCTTTTCTTAAATAGGGCTGATTTTAACGGCATGATTCGTTTTAATCGTAAAGGCGAATTTAATGTTCCATTTTGTCAAAAGCCTAATCGTTTTTCCAAAGCATATATAACCAAAATCTGTAATCAAGTAAATGCAGTGCGTAAAGTGATGGCCGGTAAAGATTGGACTTTTGCTTGTCAACCATGGCAAGATAGCTTCAAATTTGCTTCTAAAAATGATTGCATTTATATTGACCCTCCTTATACAGGCCGGGATACTTGTTATGTAGGAGAGTGGCCTGAATCAGAAGCGGTATTGCTTTCAGAATACGCTCATAATACACCCGCTAAAGTTTATCTTTCCATGTGGAAGGAAAACGAATTTAGAAAAAATGAATACCTGTATAACTATTGGTCTGATTTCACATGGCATGAACAAGAACATTTTTATCATGTAGGGGCAAGAGAAACGAATCGCCATCCTATGATTGAAGTTTTAGCTGTAAAGGAGAAGTAAATATGATTACCCCGAAAGAACTTGAAGAACGTGACATGAAACTTGATGAACTTGAAAAGAAAATTGACAGTTCTATTAAGTTTTATCATGGTTGGTATAAATGGGAAGAAGCAATTATTGATGGTGAATACCCTGTAAATGTTAGAAACGCTATTGGACAGAAATATAAGGAGGCTGGATGGTGTTATGTTTACCATATTACCTCTTCTGAACATGGCGGCCGTCCCGGTTTAACCCACTTTGTTTTCTCTACGGAAGAATTGGACGACGAATTAGTTCTTGGTTTTTATATTGTGTGAGGTATAATATGGTCTATAATTATCAGTCTGCCCCTCTTAATAAAGAAGTTTACTGTATTGGTTTTCGCTATGGCAGAACTAAGCCTATTGTAAATCGTAAGCCTACCCTTGGTATCGTTAAAGATGATGGCTGTTGGAGACGTTTTGTCCCGAATAAAGAGAATGAGTATACTATTGAACTGCGTCAATATGCTTCAAGTTATTATTTCACAGATACCCATGAGGAAGCAGTAAAAAAGTATAATGAGTTGGTTAGCGTGGTTTACAAGAAATATTATGACTTAACATACAAAATTGGTCAAAACTTTATTGGAGGTACACCTAGATGACAAATATTGTAGACCCATATAAAATTAAAAAGTATAGAATTGAAATTAATAAAATCGAAATCACTCCTTATCGTGTTGATATAAAGATTTCAAAATTTAAAGGGGTAGACCAAGTTGTTGATGACGAACTATGGTTTACTGACGAAGAGGGCAATTTATCGCCTGATGAAATTGGAGAGCTTTATTGGATTTTGTTTATCGACCCAGAATATCAGAAAATTATTGGTATTTATTATGATGAACGGCTTGTTGCCTTTCAAGTAATTGCAAACGATAATTTACATTATATCACATGGGATACTGATGGAGTAATGGTCTCAAATTGCCTTGAAGGAGTAAAATACGGGAAGGAAATGTTGAAAAATGAATAACCTTATTTCCACAGCAGAAGCACAAAATTGTTTTTATCCTACCCCAAAATCTGTTGCATATCAGCTTTTTGATATGATTGATACTCAGCTTATTCATGAAGTTCTTGAACCATCCGCTGGCAAAGGAGATTTACTAAGAGCATTTGGTTGTTATAAAAATGAAAAATACCAAGAATCTCTTGCGGAAAAAGGTGTTAATAAGAAAGATTATAATAACGCTTCTTGTAATGTTGACGCTATTGAATTTGACCCTAACCTTCGTGGCATTTTGAATTATGAATTTTGCGGTCAGCGTGTTCAAGAATTTAACAACAAGATGTATGAAATTAGTCAGAATCGCCGTTATCTCTGGAAAGAAGATAATTACGAAGGGTTAACTGACGAACAGATTGCAGAACTTAAACAACTAAAAGAAGAAGTAAAAGAGCGCTCTACTTATGTCCATGTAAAGATTGTTCATAATGATTTTATGACATTTGCAAGTAAGAAGCATTACGACCTGATTCTTATGAATCCACCTTTTGCAAATGGCGATGAGCATTTGATGAAAGCTATTCAGATGCAAAGTGAAAACGGTGGTAAAATTCTTTGTATTCTTAACGCTGAAACTCTGTTGAATTTGTACTCTAACAAGCGTAAATTCCTGATGAATACACTGAATAACCTTGGAGCAAAGATTCGGTTTGTAGATAATGGGTTCAGCGATGCAGAACGTCAGACAGATGTTCGTGTTGCTTTAATTTATATTGATATTCCAGAACCAGAACACCATAGTGAGATTTACGAAAAGTTCCAGAAGGCAAAAGAATACAGAGAATCAACAGGAGATAACTCTTCTAAGCTGACGACCACTAATTTTCTAGAAGACTTGATTGCTCAGTATAACGAGGAAATGGCGCTTGGTTTAGCTCTCATTGATGAATTTAACGCTCTGCTCCCTTATCTGAATCGTAATGTTGTTGGGGATGCCGGTAATTATTCTAACCTTTCTTTGAAAGTTGGAAATGAGGCTGTTGGCTATACCTGTTCTCCTAAGAATAAGTTTATCAATCTAACACGTCATAAGTATTGGACTTCTCTATTAAACAATGAAAAGTTTACAGGAATGTTAACAAAGAACTTAAAGGATAAATACTCTTCGATGATTAGTAAATTCGCAGAATATGATTTTACCATGTTTAACATTCAGGCTTTAATAAACGATATGAACTCTGGTTTGCGAGATGGTATTGAGAAGACCATTCTTGACCTGTTTGATAAAATGTCTGCTAAGTTTGCATATATCCCTGAAATGGAAAGCAATATTCATCTGTATAATGGATGGAAGACAAACAAAGCACATAAAGTTGGTAAGAAGGTTATTCTCCCTTGTAATGGTGCTTTCTCTGATTGGAAATGGGATAAGAACCCTTTAAATGTCTATAATTGTGTTGAGTTACTATCTGATATGCAAAAGGCTTTAAATTATCTGGATGGTGGACAAACTGATGATATTAATTTGAATGTTGTAATCACAAAAGCGAGAGATGAATGTAATTACAAAAAGATTGATACTAAATATTTTTATGTTACATTTTATAAAAAGGGTACGATGCACTGTGTCTGGAAAAATGAAGAGCTGTTGAAGCGTTTCAATATTTATGTTTCTAAAAGACGTAACTGGTTTCCACCTTGTTACGGCAATAAGCACTATAACGATATGACAGAAGAAGAGAAACAGGTTATTGATAGTTTTCAGGGCGCAGATGATTATGAAAAGATTATGCGTAATCCTAGTTATTATCTAAGCACAAACACAAACCTGTTACAACTTGGTGAATGATATGATTAGAAAACATGAATTTAAAGATATCTTTCTCTCTGATTCTGCCATCATTTGTCATCAAGTAAATTGTACTGGCGTAATGGGTGCTGGTATTGCAAAACAAATAAAACAAAAATACCCAGAAAATTTTGAATGCTATAAAGAATTGTGCAATGAATTTTCATATAGACCAGAACTTTTACTTGGGCAATGCCAATTAACTATGAACTCTGACGACACTATGCCATTACCATATACACGTTATATAGCAAACCTGTTTGGGCAAGTAGGATATGGCAGAGATGAGCAACAAACAGATTTGAAGGCGCTGTTTCATGCATTTTTAAGTCTTAGAGAACAAAGCAAACTTATTGGTAAATATACCATTGCGATTCCTTATGGTATTGGCTGTGGTCTTGGTGGGGCAAGTTGGAATGATGTCTGCAAAATTATCAATAAAGTCTTCAAGAGCGACAATCGCTCAATTGTAGATATTTACCAATTACAAAAATAATCCTGTTAAATTTTAGGATAGGTCTTGACGACCTATCCTTTTTGTGTTATAATACTTATAGAAAACAGAGATAAACAAACGGAGGTAAATACTATGATTAAAACTATGTTTAATGGCGGCATCAACGGGTCTTGGGACTTCATGGTTATGTCTGCACAGGATGCAGAAGAGTTTATTCGTGAACCACATAATCGCAGAATTGCATTTATTTCTATTACGGAAGCGCACGGTTATCATATTGATTTTCATAAGTCTTATGATAAAATTAACTTCCTTCCTCTCAAATTTGACGACTGTACTACTGATATTGAGGGTGCTTGTATTACAGATATTCAGGCAACTAATATTGTAAAATTTATTTTGGACAATAAAAACAAGGTTGACTGGTTCTGCTTCAACTGTTCTGCTGGTGTTTCTCGCTCTGCCGCTGTATGTGCTGCTACTATGCGGATTCTCTGTAATGACGATAGTCCAGTGTTTAAAGATGGCTACTTCTGCCCAAATATGACTGTTTACAGAGAAATTCTCAACGCTTGGGTAGATATTATTTCTGACGAAAATGAACAAATCAGCCTTGACCATTGGAATTTTTGGGACACAGAGGAATAAAGCATGACAAGAGATAAAGTTTATAGTTGGTGGACACCAGAACAGCTTATGTATGGTTGTGAACGTCTTGTTAGTTCTTTGCATAGTCGTGGTTCTGAACCTATCTTTTTTGGCGAAGCTGTTTCCGACTTCTTCATTGCTTTTTGCAATGAAGGTGGTATTGACACGAAATATAAGGACTACAATGATACTTCAAACGCACGTCAGGAAATGTGTTATGAATATATCCAAGAATGTAGCGATTATTTCAACTTTGGTAGTAAGAAACTAATTAACAAACTAAACCATATTATTCATACAAGCGATGGAGAAAAGGCAGAACTTGCACAAAGTTTGCTTGATAGTTTAAATAAATTTGCAAATACAGAAGAACAAACTAGACTTAGAGAGAAGATTGTTGCGGCATACAAAGAAATTGGTGAAAAAATTCCGAAGTGAGGTATTAAATGAAAACTTATTATGTTGTTTGTGATTTTGGTAAAGAAAGATACTGCCGTGATAAATTTGAAAGAATTATTCTCGTGACCGATAATAAAGATAAGGCATATTCTGTGTGCTTTGATTACCGGAAACAACATAGGGATAACGAAATTGTAGTTCAGAGATGGTATGATAACGAAGTTGTAGATGACCTACTCTGGTATGTTGAATTTCACTTCGATACCAATAAACGCTGCTGGAAATATGATTATTCTTGTTTCTGGATTGATTGGGAAGACAGAAGCGAAGACGATGAACCCGGTGTTTACAAAGTAGATGATGAAGATAATTATTTCTATGTTCTTTGTTATGCAAAAGGCAAGGAATATGCGGTTCCAAAAGCTCTTGAAATGTTGAAAGAATATGATGAAATCAAATATAAATAATACTTGACGAATCAAGTTCTATATGATATAATAATTACAGAAATTAGATATTAAATATTAAATATGAGTATGGAAGAAGAATTTTTAAAAGAATTTGAAGGATGGCTTATGGGGGTTGACAACAAGGATAATTTTTTGGATATAGTAGAGCCGATATGTTATATCAATGACAAGGACGATAGTAATAAGAATAAAGAACCTGTCATGTGGTACTTGACCATGTTTGATGTAAACCAATACTTTAAATATTATTGATGGATATGTATTAAATAAAATTGGAGGTTTATTTATGGGCGCTGCAATCTCAACTTGTGCTTTTCTACTTCTTGCATACGAATGGAATAGTAAATTTTTAGTAGCTCTTGCGTTTATTATTGCCCTTACTGGTGCTTGTTGCAATTACAATATCAAATTTAAGTGAGGATTTACAATGCCAAACTATCGTATTTTTGTATCAAAACAGGGTTATGTGGATGTCGAAGCAGGGAGTCCATGGAGCGCAATGAGAATAGCGCAGGATTGCTCCGATAATGAAATTCATTGGAATAATAATTCATTATCGTCAAATAATTATAAAGAAATCCTAAGAGAAAATGGAGATTCACAAAATGGTTGACCCAAAACAGGATGAAATTGAAATTGGTGATGAAATTCTCTTAGTAACTGTATTTAAAGAAAAAGCGCATTGGAGTAGGCATACGGTTGTAGGAGTTACGCCTTGCATGGTCAAAATTGCACCACCATGTAACTGGAAAGGAGAGAAAAAAGGATACTCCCTTGTTGGCCCAGATAGATGTATTGTTGTTAAAAAAGGAGAAAAGTAAATGATTAATTTTCTTGAAGAAACTTTGGATATGCTAAAGGATTGTGGCAAGACGGAGGACGATGTTCTTTGGGTTGGACGCTGTGAAGATTGGGCATCTGACTACCCTGATGTAAAAAATACTTGGGAGTGGTTTAAGTCAAAGGCTAATTTCGAGTACGACAATGGATATGGTGGGGCAGAAATTCCGCTTTCGCTTGTAGTAGTCGGCAAGGATTTCTGGCTTGAACGTCATGAATATGATGGGTCTGAATGGTGGGAATATAAGAGAATGCCTACTGAACCACTTGAAACTAAAGACTTTGGTTTACAAAGGGTGAATATTTATGACTAATGAAATTTGGTGTGTAACACAATACGACGATAGTAATTTCAACTATACTCCTATGTTTTTCAGCAGTCAATTTGATGCAGTAGACTATATGCTGAAAGACATTAATGAATATATAGACGGTGAACTACCATTCGATATCAGAGCAGACAGATATACTGCCACTCTTGAGACTAATGACTTTACACATTGGTGGTATATCAGTAACGTAACAGGACAGATTGAGGATTTGAAAAAATGATTTATACAGTAACTCTTATGGATGAATTTAAAGACGATGGGAACGCCCGTTTCAGTTCTCCCGTTTCTCATAAAGCGATGTATTGGATGGCTGATTCTGATTGGACTGCTGGTTATTTCACAAATCTCGACGATGCTATCAATGCCGTTAAAAATAATGAGCTAGATGTTTTTGAGCATTGCTATAACTACGCTGTTATCGAAGCGTTTGATGAAGGTTTTTATCCTATGCCTGAGATGAAACAGATGTGGTTTAGATATGATAAACAGACAGATAGGGCATACGAAATTGAACCGCCTGTCTATAATAAAATTTACAAATATGCGTTTTAACTATTGACATGATTTTGTTATTATGTTATAATACCATCAGAAAGCGGGGTAAACAAAATGATTATTGATTGTAAGTCTATCGCACAAAAATACAAAGATATGGCAAAGACAAAAGTTAATTGTATGTGGAACGAAAAAATTATTCCATGTCTTTACATTGTTCAGGTTGGTGATAATCCAGCTTCCAACGCTTATATCCGTGGAAAGCTAAAGGATTCTGAGGAAGTAGGCATCCATGCTGAACTTATTAAACTCCCAGAGAATACTACCGAGGAACAAATTCAGAAAGAAATTGATGATTGTCAAGATACCTATATGGTTGATGGGTTTGAGTATGTGTGCTCTGGAATTATTCTACAACTTCCTGTACCCGAACATATCAATGTAAAGAATATTAACATTCCTGATTGGGCTGATGTTGATGGATTTAACAAAAATTCTGAATTTTATCCTTGCACTCCGCTTGGTGTAATGAAGATTTTTGATTCAATTGACTATAACCTTGATGGCAAGAATGTTCTTATTTTTGGACAGTCTGATATTGTTGGTAAACCAATGGTTGATATGCTTCTAAAGCGTCATTGCAATATCTTCTCTGTAAATAGTACAATTGAAACTTATACAAAGAAAGAACTTATTTTACGCTCTGACGTTATTGTTACCGCCGTTGGTCGTATGGACTTCTTAACTCCTAATATGATTGATGGCAAATGGAATAATAAAATTAGAGGCTATGAAAATACTGGTTCTTGCCCTGAACTAATCATTGACGTTGGTATCAACTATGGCTCTGACGGTAAACAGTATGGAGATGTATCAGAAGAACTACGTTCTGATAAATATAACCACTGCTTTGATATTACACCTAGAATTGGTGGTGTTGGTCTAATGACTCGTGCAATGCTTATGTGTAATACAGCCCGTGTTTTTACAAAGTAAGGTTGTTATGGTTATTTTCCGGCTGATTATCCTTCAAAAACTCTAACAGAAATTGACGACAACTGTAATATGCTTTCTCAAATGTCTGATAAATACGACAGATACCCACGTCATTTTCTAACTTCTCATCAAATTACAAGCCGTACTTACCAGCGTTGGAAACAGGAATTTAACGAAGAACTGTTTGCAAAACGTGTAAATACAAAGATGGAAGTCACCATTGGAGATTACAAGTTTATCTATCCTAAAACAACCAAAGATATTAAGGACGAGGCAGTTCAGCAGTCTAATTGTGTTGCAAGTTATATTGACAAAGTAATCGACGGTTCTTGTGATATTATTCTAATGCGTAAAAAGAATGATGTAGAAAATAGCCTTGTTACTGTTGAAGTCCGTAATGGCAAGGTTGTACAGGCAAGACAGCGTTTTAACGAATCTGTTAATGAGTCTGAACAAAAAGCTCTTGACAAATATGATGAATTTCTTGCTTCTATTAGTGGTGATAAAAATGAAAAATCGTAATAAATTACCTTATTTTAAATTTGTTTCATTCAATAGACCTATTAAACATTATTATAGGTATGTTTTCGTTAAAGAACCTGAATTTTGGTATAATAGAAAATCAATAGAAGTGAGAATTGATTTTCTCGAATGTTACAGTGTATGTGATGAGCCAAAAGTAATAGGTTATAAAGCCTATATTGTATGCTCAAGTATTGATGACTTTTATATGATTTGCACCATAAAAGTCAAAGATGAAGACGAATTTAAAAAAGTAAAGAAGCAATTATTTGATAAAATGCCGAATAATCTGTCAATGAAGTGGTTAAAGAAACACGGATTTGAACAAATGTGAACAATGATATAAAAAGGAGAAATTATTATGCTACTAGTCGGTTCTTATGTTAAGCTTACAAAGAAACCCTACGAATCTTTCCCTGTTGACACTACTATGCTAGGTAAAGTTATTCAGATTGAAAATGATAATATTCTTGTTCGTTATCCTATGATGAACATGGCTATGAGCTTTGACGAATATACAAAGTTCTTTACCGTTGTCGAAGTTCCTAAGATGGAAAAAGAAAAATCTAATAATCCTGTATTTACTGAATGGAAAATTTTTGATAGTTCCTTTGATAAACTCGATGGCGCTGGAATCAATCATTATCCTTATGAATACTGCACTAACGGCAAGGTCGTAAAAGTCCGTAAGCATTATCTTCCCGGTCTAAAGAAAGACCGTGAAATTCTAGTTGGCAAAGCTTCATGCTGCAATGAAGATGTCTTTGACCTAAAGAAGGGTATCTATCTAGCCTATGCTCGTTGCAAGACAAAGGAGACTAAGGAAAAGATTAATAAGCTAACCAAAGAACTAAATTACTATACCCCTGCTTATTGGATGATGTGATTTACAAACTATGAAATTAGATGTTTCTTCTAGTCCATTTCCGGTTAAATTTTCTTCTATTCTTCCGGGTGACGTATTTCGCCAAGTTGACTGTTATCGCTATTGTTTAAAGATTCAAAAGAACACAGGTTCAGACATCAATGCGATAGACCTTGAAACGAATCTTCAATGGCACTTTGATAATGATTGTATGGTTTACAAAGCTGAGTCTGCCAATCTTTCTATAATTTTTTAATATCGAAATTTTAAATTAAACTATAATCGAGGTAATTTACAAACTATGGGTATCAATATTCTTCTCCTTATTCTCTGGATAATTCTTTTATTTATTTGGGTTCATAATCTCATAGTCAACAAAGACCATTTTGCTATCTTCTGGATTATTATTTCTATCTTCTGGATTATTATTTCTATCTTCTGGATTATTGTTGAGACATTCTGTATTCTCAACCATCTAATTCCTCTATCATAATTCCTCTTTTACAAACCCTTGTCTATTCAATTATATAAGGAATTACAAATATGATTACTAATCTCATCTATCTTATCATCTTTATTCTCTTATTTTCATACCATCTCAAAACTACAATTTCTTTTCCCTCAACTCTTCGTATTTGTGTTACAACCCTCTGCCTCCTTTGCGTCCTTTTACAAACTCTTGATATTTTTCTCCCTTATTACGCAACTAAAATCTAAATTTTACAAACTCTCCATTATACAAACTAAAATACAAACTATATCTACAAAATTTTGATTATAACTATATTTACCAAAAATTTTAATCAAAATTTTGTATCAAATACATTAACTAAATTTTAAAGCCAACTGCAATAACACATTTTGTGTGCAGTTGGCTTTTATTTTATCCTGCTCTCAGTCTATTTATTTTTTCTCACACCACCATTTACTCATTCTACAAATTTCTATTGTCTACAAACTGTACGTCATACACGAACAAGTGTACTTCTTCCACAAGTGTTGTGTGCAGTTTACGCCACAACACGATACTATCATCATACCCAATCTAAGAGAATAGATTTTGTACGTTCATACTAAACATTTTCTCTAATTTAACCAGAAATGTACTTCTGCATACCACATTGAGCCAGCTCATCCATTAGAGCGGCAATGTTGTAACGTCATTCCAGAACAGCCGATAATTAAAAACGGATTTCCCGTAGATATTTTCTGACCGACATGGAAGATTCTAGGCACAAGCTTTGGGATTTAGAATTTAACTACGTCATTTCCGTTTTTATCTGCATAACCTCAGTATGAGATTATCGGCAAGAAATGCAAGGTCACATAGAGTAGAGCGCAGACCTTGCCGATAGAGTTAACGCCAGAAAATCATATCCTTGTATGTTTGCTTGATGTCACGAAAACATAGTTATCTTACAATATTAGAGTCTGCGCTAAAGCGCTGAAAACATAGTTATTCTACACTAACCTATACTATAATACCATTATGTATATATTAATACATATATACATATAATAATGTATAATATACATAGAGATACTATGCCAAACTCTATCCGTATTCTCTTTTCAAAGTCCTTTACCAATATATCATACTTCACACCAGATGTCAACAGTAATTTCAAGTTTGACAAAAAGTTACATTTCTGAAACTCTCTACCAACTATCCTACTAGGTTATATGCCTATACCAGAATTTAACTATCAAAATAATTACTGGCACTCCACTTCTACACGTCACATATACGCCAGATAGCCCACTTTATTTTGTGCGTGTGTAATTATTTTAATAGTCAGCTCACTCCCGCTTTTTGTGTCTGCGTGTAGAAAGAATGGATACATACTGGGTTTGTGGGTTAGTGTGATGAAACCAGTATACCTATTTCATACTAGGATACATGGTTTATAGGATTAGGATAACTATTAAAATAATTACTCCATGGCTTCCACCAGATACAGTAACAACCTATAGTTGTATACTCACAACAAAAAATATTCAAAATAATTTTCAAAAAATGCTTGCAATTCTGTTTTCGTTGTGCTATAATAAGACCATCGAAAGCAACACAAACATTTTGGAGGTAACAGATTATGGCTATTATTCATGGATTTCATTTCAGTGACGGCAACGCAAAGATGGGTAAGCACGTCGGCAACTTCTCCGTTCTGGGCAAGATTACTTGCCCTTATAACGTGCCTTGCCGTAAAGATTGTTATATGAACGGCATTCGTGATTATCGAAAATCTGTCCATGAAGCATACAGCGACAACACCAAACTTCTGATGATTGAAAAGAAGTATGATGAATTTGTTGACGCTGCTTGCTATTTCATCTGGGAAGGAAATTACACGATGTTCCGTTGGAATGTTGACGGCGATTTCTTTAGTCTGGATTATCTGAAAGCCTGTTGCGACGTTGCAAAGCGCAATCCTAAAGTCAAGTTCATGGCATTCACCAAACAATATGCGATTGCTGAACAGGCTTTAGAGATGGGCATTGTTCCGAAAAACTTTAATATCGTTTTCTCAGCGTGGAACGAGTACAAACCGGATGACGTTTCCAAAGTTCCTGTTGCCTATTATGACGATGGAGAACACAAAGATTTGATTGATGGCAAGCCTTTTGTTTGCAAGGATGGTTGCAATCATTGCAAGAGGTGTTGGAATCTGAAACCCGGGAAGGCAGTTATTTTCAAAAAGCACTAAAACAAAATAATCAGAAAAGAGGTGGTAGAAATACCATCTTTTTTCTTTTGTTGTTAAATTTAACTATTAAAATAATACATAGAAATCTTTCTGTTAAATTCTTTTGATTTTCTTTTAATTTCATGTTGACAAATACCGTTCGTTATGGTAATATATAGGTGTAGAAAGCAATACCAAACAAAGGAGAAAATCAAAATGAAACAGGTTTACACTTCCGCTAATACTTCTGTTAACATGAAAAAACTTCCGGCAATCTATACAAAAGCCGAGAAGCATATCACAGGTAAGGTTCTTGATTATGGTTGTGGTAAATATACCGTATTGATTAAGAACCACGCCGAAAAACACGGTTTCCGGTGGTCTGGATATGACAAGTTTAACCAGACGGCAGAACAAAATGCACACGCATTTAAAAAAGCAGACGTAGTTATTTCGTCCAACGTGCTGAACGTCATCAAAGAAAAGGAAGTCCGAAAAGACGTTTTAAAGAAAATGGCAAAGCGCGGCAACAAACTTCTGATTACCATATATGAGGGCGACAAATCTGGCAAAGGTAAACGCTCAAAGACCGATTGTTGACAAGAGAATCGCCGTGTTGCTGATTATCTGGAAGAGGTCGAACAAGCTACTGGATACAAAGCGCGTATTGAAAACAGCGTGATTATTGCTGAAAAGGAGTTATAACCATGTTACAGAAGAATAAAGAGAAACAAGAGCGCAAGGAAAAGCGCAAACCTGTTTTGCGTCCTTGCAGATTCACCAAAAAGACGACATACACTAGAAAGAAAGGAAGAAATAGAGATGAATGATATTCGATTGAAAGACGCTACACGGATTTTAAAGAAGAATGGCTATACACTAAATAGAGTTTCGGGAGACCACTATACATACAAAAATGAATCTGGAAGGCCGTTGCTTTTGGTGTTTCACATGAAAAGAGGAAATAGCTGTCCATACCCTATTTGGAATAAAATGGTAAAGAAACATAACATCAAATACTAACTTTTTAATGGCAGGGCGGTAATAATCGCCCTGTTTCTTTGTTAAATTTAATAAATATTTTAATAGTTAGTTGCCTTTATTGGATGCCAATATCACTATAAATCTAACAGAATCTTTGTGCATTTTGCATATTGACTTATTTGCTAAATTGAGTATAATTATAATCAGAAACCAACCAATAAAGAAATGAGGTAAATTTAACATGATGAATCTGGACGAAATCAAGACCGCTATTCATTCTCACAATAAGGGTTCTTTTACCACCATTGAGACCTGTAAGATGCTCAGAACCAAAAAGGCTTATGCTGATAAGTCCGTCGTGAAAGTATCTCGAATGACTGGACGCTTTGGGGTTGATTATAACCATATCTCCAAAGTACAGCAAAAGCGTGAGTCCGGCGAACTTCCCAAAGAGCCTTGTTCGCTTCCTTGGGGCAACTGGATGAAGGACGAAGAAGGCTATCTGATTGAACATAAAGGTAAGGTTTATGTTCGCGTTGCAACTTCTCCTAATAAGACAAAATCCACTTACCTTGTGAATGGTGTTCCTACTGATGAAGATACTGTTAAATCTATGTGTTTAGCATCCGAATTTCATAAAGGCGAAAAACCTGATGTGATGACCATTTCAGCAAACAACATTGTTCGTATCGGTTAAATAGCTATTATCTGCCCGTCTAGTAATTTCCTCCAACTAGACGGGTTTTGTTATTTCCTACAGGTCATTACTATTAAAATAATTATCTGTTAAATTGTCTGGAATAGATATGTGCATTTTATACAGTTTTGTTATATTATCTTTGTGCAATATCACTATTGCATTTTTATTTTAAATATGCTATACTATATACAGTTCAAGAGAGAACTACAAATAAAGAAAGAGGTAACGAGATTATGACTAACGAACAGATTCAGAAAATTTTTCACAAGGCTGTTGCAATGTGCGACGAAAGCGGATACCACGCTGATAGCCTTGTCCAGACTGTTGGCTATCACCGAAAAAAGAGCGCATTCGCAACTTGCTACACTCGTCGTAATATGTTCGGTGATTACTCTAATATTAAGGTATCGAAGTATTACGCTGAAAAAGCAAGCGAACAGCAAATGCTTAACACGTTGGTACACGAGGTTCTACACGCCTGTTTCCCGCGCGAGAACCATGGCGGCAAATGGGCAAAAGCTGCTGCTGTAATGAATAAGAAGTATGGTTTGGACATTTCTCGTTGTGCTGATTATAAGGACGGAAACGGCGAAAGCATTCTGCATAACGAAAGCCTTGCAAAGTACATTATTAAGTGTCCTAAATGCGGACAAACGATTTATAGAAGTCGTGCTTGTAAGTTAGTTAATCATACAGATTGGTTCAGATGTTCAATTTGCAACGTCCCTCTTGTAAGAATCAAATAAAATAGAATAAATCTAGTTGGCACTTGCTTGTTGTGAGTGCCAACTTTGTTTTTATCGTTTGATTAATTATTTTAATATTTATAGGTATGCTTCTGTTAAATTTTTTCAAGATATTTTCAAAAAACCTATTGACTTTTATTTCTATATAGCGTATACTTATATCAATGAAAGACCACTAAATGAATGTGAGGTAACTGCTATGAAAAAAATTAACATGGACAACATGAGTAAAACGATGCGGAACAATCTTCTTGCTTCCGGTCGTAGTTTTACCCCTAATAATGTGTATAGGGTCGAAGAAAAAGATGGCGGCTTTGAGGTTGTAAAATATGTTCGTGATGGATATAGCGGTATTTTTGAGAATACTAGACAGTTTGTTTGTGAATGGTATTAGTGATAACTTCTGAGTAACAGGAGGGACAACAACATGAAGCTCTCAAACCGAATGCTTAACCATCTGGAAAAGTTTGGTGAGTACGACACACCTAAATATCGTTATTATATCGGCGCTGATAATGGTTGCGAATACGTCAAGCGGTATCCTGTAAGACGCTACGGGAACTACATTAAGACTATTGGAAAGACTGAGAATGTTAGAGTATGGAAGGGAACGTCATGGGCTATCTTTTAATGTTTCTGATTTACTGCATTATGTTTATTGGTGTGGTTATCACTACGCTATTTATCAATCAGTACAGCTCTATTCTTGCAATCGGATTTGTAGTCCTGTATCTGATTACAGTTAAATCACTTTGCAAGGAACTGAAAAATCAATAAGCCATCTACTACCGCTCACGTTTTGTTTGCTTTGCGTGGGCGGTTTTATTTTTGAAAGAATTTTAATTATTTTAATAGTAAAACTTTATTAAATTAAGTCAAAAATATCATTTTACTAAATATTGATTTATTAAATAAAGTATATAATATATTATCTTGATTAAATTAAATTACTAAATCAATACACTTTATTTAATTAATTTTATATCCGAAATACTTAATTTTGTAGTGAATAAAAACGTGATTTCATTCATATAAAAATGACGTACCTACGTTAATTTTTTCTTTTATGCTATACTAAAAATGTTGCACAGGCAACATAATTTTTAATTTAACAGAAAATTTCAAAATATCCTTGACAAATCAAAATCCATTTGCTATAATAATATCAGAAACCAACCAAACAGAAAAGGAGAAACTACAATGACACTGGAACAGGCTTATAAGAAAGTTCGTATGATGGACGAAGTTCTGAACTCTGATATCCTGAACGATGAGGAATATACCTCTGTTGCAAAGCGACGCTTCAAACTGATGGAACAGATTGGGCTGGAAGAACAGAGACAGAAACAGCTCGATGCAGACCGTGTTTCTCCTGAGCCTTGGGACTGTGGTTTTCTGTTTAGTTTTATCGCTGCTGATTGCGAGGTTCAACAGTTGTCAAAAGAACAAAGGAACATTATTTACGCAATCAAGCGTGTACCATTTCGGTACGCTGGGCGTTATTTTGAAGTGGTAGACGATAAATTAATTGTTAAGATGGTTCCTGAAAAATCTTTCTTAGAAATTTAAGAAAAAACTTGACACAAGAAGTAAAATGTGGTACAATACCAATAGAAACAAACAGCTAGGTTCACAGGGGTGGGCAGTTCACTCGGGGATAGAAATATCCCTAACGCTTAGACCTTACAATGGAGAATCTTGGACGGATGGACGCAATTGCGAGACCAGAAAGAGAAGATACCGGAGTAAGGCGTAGCCTAATCACGAAAGAATTAGGATAGGTGTTTATTAGAACGGTATGAGCCTAACAGTAAAAAACCGTTTAGTCTAGTGGGCGCACAGCTAGGCGGGAAGCGTAATTCAAAGTGCGGCCTTGGTAGTGGACACTCGTTTAATGAGTCCTAATCATCAGAATTAGCTACTCTGGTATTAGGAGGTAAAACTACCCTTCCTATGTTGTTATAGCTCAAAGAGAGCACCTGTTTACAGGAAGATTCTAGGACATACCTAGATAACAGCACCATCGGGTGGATGAGTGTGCTTCATCCAATACCAAATAATCAGACTCATCTATTATTCCCGGCTCTATCTACAAGATAGCAGCAGAGCTTTGTAAGTCGGGTTTATCATGACATTATCTGCCCTGTTGGAAACTTGTTACCTCATTCATCCAACAGGGTTTTGTTATATCTTAAATTTTAACTATTAAAATAACTATAAAAATTAAACATCAAAATTTTCTTGCAAAACAGGGTTGACATAATTGAATTTTTATGGTAAAATACTTATAGTTCAAGAAGGAAATGAGGTAAACGAAATGATTATCAATCCTTGTAAAGACTGCCCTAATCGTCATTGCGCTTGCTCTTCTACCTGTGAGAAATATGCAGAGTGGCGAAAGGAATATGACGCAGAAAAGAAGTGGCTACAAGATAATAAGTATCGCTTCTCTACTACTCATAACAAACCATTCTTGCGCAATTCAAAGTCTGATAGAGAACGCAAACAGCATACCCATTGTTAAATTTAGAGAAGAGACCACAACTGTAAGGAGGGCTTGACAATGACTTTAAATGAACTGTATGCCGTTAACGGAGATTGGAAGTATAACCCTAATATTATCTTTGAATTTCACTACCCCAGAATTGTCCCATCATTTCCGTATTGCAAAATCAACTGGAATCAAATTTCTGAGAATGCAAAGAACAGTAAAGTTATTTACTTTGAGACCATCAGCAAGAGCCGTGTTTGGATTGGATTAGATATCTAACAACAAGGGAACTAAATGAAAATTCTAGTTCCTATTTTATTATGCCGTCAATAATTATTCTAATAGTAATAATTTAAATTTAACAGAAAAAATTTCAAATTACTACTTGACAAGATACTGAAAGCGTGGTATTATAATTATAGAAAATATATCCACAAACTAAAACATAAACGGAGTATTTAGACAAGGAGTGTTTGATATGAAGAAGTTTAATTCGACCTTAAATAAAGGATTTAATATGACTTTTGCAAATGGTATCACTGCAAGCGTTCAGTGGGGAACTGGGAATTACTGCGATAACCATTTCAGCACCGACTTTTCCTTCTCAAAAGAAGCAAGTTCTGATACGGCAGAAGTAGCCGCATGGAATGAAAGCGGTGAGTGGGTTACAAATAAGTTCTACGACACCTGCGATGATGTTGCTGGGTATCTCTCCCCAGATGAAGTGTTGCAGTTTTTGAATAGCTGTGCAAATTACAAAACGGCTTAAAATCATGCTTTTATCGGAGGCGAAAATATGAAAACTATGTACGTTATTGCTGTGAAGCATTTATTCGACTACGAAGGAAACACTCTTAATCGTTGGGAGTATGTTCAATTTGGCGAGTGTGGGTACACATTTTTTACTGAATCCGTTGATGGTGCGCATCACTTTTATTCTATTGATAAGGCTCAAAAATGGTTTGATGAAATCGGTCGTGGGCTTATCTTTTACGGAAATTGTAAAGGTCAGTATGATTTGGAGTCTCTTTGTATTAAGAGCGTTGTTTTCCGAGACCCTATTGTAAATTTTGTAAGAGATTTGGATTATAAGAAGTGAGGTGAGAAAATAAATGAGAAACATTTTGTATAGCAAAGACGGTGTAGAAATCTATACCCAGTACGGAGATGTAGTTTTGTTTACTGGACATTTGATGGTGTTTAAAGAGGATACGCCTGAAAATAGAAAAGCGATTTTTGATATTGCAGGAGTAAAGGAGAATAACAAATGACAAATGAAATGCTAAAGTTTACTATGCGAGATAAGCACAATATTCAATTCACCAAAGAAGAGGCCAAGGTGCTTATTAGCTGGTATAAGCAGATGATTCTTATTCTTGAAAGTGTACAGAATAACCCCTCAATCACCCCTTCTATGATTCAGAGCCTATATTCTGCCATTTCAGAGGTACAGAAGAATGCCAAGATTACAGAAGAAAAAGAAAGCGCAGAAGAAGCAAGCAAGGAAACCGACAGTTAAATATCAGCCATTTTGGCGATTTGTATATGGCTTGCATTGTCCTGTTAAACGGCCTTATGTAAGCCTGATAGACGAGTTTGTAGAACAAGAGCACAAAGATAGCTATCCTGTAAAACCTGTATTGTGGACGCTTGCAGAGGCCGATGAACGTGTATTAGATATCTATAAAGAAAATTGATTCTAAGTCCCTTGAAAAAATCAAGGGACTTTTTCGTTAAATTTGAATATTTTTCAATGGAGTTTACTATTAAAATAATTATTATTGTGTTCTTGTTGTGTAAATTTGTACAGTTTTTATCATAATTCTTTGTGCAGTTTGCCTATTGTAATCTGTCTTAAAACATGATATACTATAATCACAGAAAGCGAATAGCTACTGAATACATAACAGAAGAGGTACTTAACTATGATGAATCCTAACGCTGATGTCCTGAACGCCTACTACCTGAAGCCCATCTACGACCACCAGAAAAGTTTCTATAAGAAAGCCTGCGTCAAGGAACGGGGCGATTGCAAGGAGCTGTACAGCTACAATACGCGGGTTGCCATCATTAAACTGGGTGCCAACGGCATGAACGAGAAGCTGATTCTCGGCAACTATGCAACCTGTTCCATGACTACCCTCAAGCACTTGCGCGAGTTCTGCCGTCAACAGGGCTTTGAGGTTTACCCGAAGGGTGAATGGAGCAAGCATTACGAGTTCGGCAAGTTCTAAAAGGTGTAACAAAGGCGGCGAAATCCGCCTTTGATTTTAGCAGACCATTCAATAAAAAATTTGAAAAAACTTTCAAAAAAGTCTTGACAAATTTAATTGGATATGGTATTATATAATTACAGAAAGGGAATACACCAAATACATGGAGGTAACTACAATGACTGTGAATGATATTTATAAGTGCTCTAACGTGGGCGAAGATACTCGATTTATGATTTATACCAAAGAGCATACGACCATCTATGATGGGCCATGGTACTACATAAATGATGAACTTAAAAAAGCAGAAGTAAACCTCTTCTGCGTCACAAGGTTCGGCAAGAAGAACAAACTTCCTTATGCAGAAGAAGTGCTCGTAGAGCGGGCAGAATAATCCAGAATGACCCGGAGCAGAAATGCTTCCGGGTTTTATTTTTGGTATGGTTATAATTATTTTAATAGTTATCTTGATATATGTCAAGATGCTCTAAAATATTTTTTGTTAAATTTGAAAATAGGTATTGACATTCTATTAAATTGGGCGTATAATAAGGGTACAAACAAGAGATGCGGAGGATTTAACAATGACTATTACAGAAATAACCGAAGTTGTAAAGAATGCTCTGGATGAATACCGAAAAGCAAAAGCAACGAACAATAAAACGATTATTGAACGTGCCGTAAACGAGATGGAGAATGTCTATATCATGGTTTGTTGTTACCCTGTGCCGGGTTCTGACGCACTCAGAAAAACCATTCTGGAAGCAAGGGAGGCTGTCTGATATGAGATATGAAGAACTTGACGTAAACGCTACATACTTTGTTTTGCTGGGTTGGGGTAATTCGACCCATTGGTGTGAATGTAAATTGGAGCCTTATATTTTTAGTGGGTTTGATTACAAGCTGTATGCTGTTCCTATTAAAAATGATAGAAATGGTATAAATAGAAAAGAAACATTCTATACAAGTGACTTTGTATCGCTCTTAAAAGAGCACAATGGGGTATTTAAGAAAGAACCCGGTACATCTGAAATCAAACATATTAAGTGGCAAGAACGTATCTATAAAGACGCTTATATTTGCCATGAAGCAGATATTTTAATTTAATAGAAAGAGGTTTGCTATGATTCCTAATATTGATTCTTATCCTGCTATGAAACCCTTTAAGGACGTTTCTGGTATCTTTGTCACTGTATATTTTGACGGTAGGTATCTTACATGGATTAAGATTCCAGAAGTATTTGACGCTAAAACTAATAGAAACTGTAACGCATACTGTTTTGAGCAGGAGCGTCTTGATTATTTCGACAGCTCTTATTGCGTCGCTGACCCTAAGAGCGCAAATATGAAAGTAGAATTTTAATGAGGTGTTACAATGACGGACGAACAGATTAAATACGTTTTAGACTTAATTCTTGAATGTGACTTGAATGCTAAAAGATTTGAATACGATGCCGTTACATCAAAGAATAGAATGATTAACGGATGGTTTTCTGGAAAAGGCTCTGCATACAAGGAATTTAAAGAAAAACTTGAAAAGCTTATGACGATGGTTTAATAAGTACAGCACGAGGTATTACAATGAGATGGTATAAAGTTTCTGGTGAATATAACAACGGCTTTGACTGCTATAAAAAGGTATATCTTGTATTTGCGGAAAGTCCGTCTGACGCAACACAACATATTTATCACATTACAGATTGTTTTCTTCCTTGTAATGTTGAAGCGCTTAATGAGAACAAGATTTATCCTATTAAGACAATTTAACAAGTAAAGAAATAGCCGGGAAGCGAAAGCAACCCGGCTTTATTATATGTCTAGCTATCACATATAATTATTTTAATAGTTTATTTCTTCTTTTTCTCTTCTTCTTTATCTGCCTGTGCGTTGAAAAATACTCGCATACCACCAACATTACTACCAGAATACAATAAACTAGGATTAATAAGAACAGAAGCCTTCTTAATATCACCGCTATAAACCAATAGAATTACAGGCTTGTTATACAATTTAAAAGAGAATAATTCTTTCGATAGTTTTGTTGAATTTTCTCTACCAAATCCAATTTCTTCCGCATAGTCACCAATAGACATTAGTTCTAGCCTTTCTAAATCTTCTTCATCTGGGTTCCAACAAAGCACGTTATGCTCTAAATTAATCCACGGTAACAGCCTATAGACATACGATAATTTAGAGCGATTCTTTTTGTCACAACTATAATATAGCTCTCTACAAGAGTTAATATAAATTCTTGTAGTGGTATAACTTGTTCTATTAAGATTTGTTTTTATATGCCCTCTGTAAATTCTTTCGTCGTTAATCTTCATTGTCCCATCATTATTGACAACTAAAATCTTTTCGCTTTTAAGAGCGTTAACAAACCGACTGACAGAACTTTCTGACGTATCTAAAATTCTTGCTAAATCTTTTCTCAACATAGGTTGCCCGCTTGTCTTAATTAAATTGTTATTATAGTCAAGAAAAGATGAAAGCATAATGAGCATAGAAATACTCTTATTATTTAAATTAGGGAACAGTTCTTCGACTTTTGAGAATACAAGAAATAGAAACGGGCCAAATTCTTTATACTCTGGATTCATGCCCTTCATACCCATCATTTTAGCGTATTCTTTTTCTTCTTGTTTCTTTTTGTAGTCCTTTATGTTTTGCCACGCTTCTTGTTGTTTTTCTGTGCGCCAAGAAGCAATGTTCTCTGTTACTTCTCCCGTTTCAGAATCTACCAATAGTTTCACATAATCACCTCTGTTGTATACAATATAAACCTACCAATGTAGTGTGCTTATTCTAAACTGAAAGTTCCATTTTTTGTCAAAAGTGCATTTTGTCAAGTAAATACAGACGATTTTAGCATTCTCATTTTTTCACCACCTTATTCTAAACTGAAAGTTCAAATCGCCACTTTTGCCATGTAAAATCTAGCAGTTTTGCAATCTGACCTCCTCTATATTCTTTGTACTTCGTGTTTTCTTCTTCGCAACAGTCCACTGGACTGATTGCTCAAATAATTTAACATAGATAAATAGTCGGGTTATTTATCCATTCTTTAGTATTATATAATACAAAGTTATATTTGTCAATACCTAATAGCAATTATTTTAATATATAACTTAGTTTTGTGAGCGACATAGCTTTGCCCTTTGCGCCATCCAAAGCGCACCTTGGGCAAAAGCGTATAGTGGCGAACACAAAACGGGATAAACAATAACAACCAACTAATTATTTTGCGTTAAATTTAACAAAGAACTATTAAAATAATATAAATTTATTGTTAAATTATAAATATATAACTATATAAATATTTATATTATATATATAATACTAAAATTTAATATACAAATAATAATATTATATTTAATAATAATTATATATACATATATTAAATTTGAAAATAATACTTGACATATCATGATTACTATGCTATAACACTTATAGAACCTAAGAAATACAAAACAAAGTGAGGTAACAACAATGGAAAAGATGCTCAATGAATTTAAGGAAGAATATGCTTGTCAGTACAGCTTGTATCTGGATAGCTCTGAAGCTGTAGATTCCCTGTCTAAACAGGAAGATTACGATAAACAGGAGATGGCAGATGCAAGGGTACGGTGGCAGAGAAAGCGTTCTGTTATGCGCGAACTGAGACGTGTAGCAAAGATTTTCGGATATACTCAAGAAGATATTGAACGCTGGGAAGATGATGAGTATAAGAAGCATTACAATGAATAAGAAATGAGGTACTGACAATGACTAAAAGTGTATATCTGGAAGATTTTGGCAAAGCAACTAATGCTCCTGATTTTCTTATTAATGCAATGAGAATGCGTAAAATTATTCCTAGAGACATTCCTAATGATGCTGTTATGATTACTATTTATGGCGCTGGTAGTTGGAGAGCATCATGGGCTAAAGACAATGTAATTTATACCTATAACCCTTGGACTGCCTTAATTACGGAAAGCTGAGAGGTGATTAGAGTGTTTAATATTGGTGATACCTTGCAGAGTAAAGTTTGCCCTACAATGGCGGGGACTATTATTAAACTGGATAAAAACAGGGCAGTCATTAGAATTACTCGCACTAGATACAGCAAGGATATTGGAAAAGAACTAGTAATTGATACTAGTTTCTGGAAGAAAATTTAACAAATAATTACAGAGCTGGTTTATCTGGCTCTGTTTTATTATGAGGATATAACTATTAAAATAATAAATATAATATCCTGTTAAATTTTAGGAAAAATATTTCTGGAAAATTTCAAACAAAGTATTGACTTTTCTGTTATTTTGAGTATAATAAATAGTGTAAAGAACATACACAACAAAACAGAAAGAGGTATTAATTATGAAGTATTCTAAGTTGGGTCACACTTTCTTTTTCAATAACACTGATGTTTTCGTGGAAAGTGATACACGAAAAATCACTGATGCTCTGGTGGTAAAAATTTTGAATGCATACCAGAACAAGACTGGTTTGTTTTTCAACATTGATAGCGATGTTATTAACTACCTTAAACCCCGTATTCAATACGCGACTTACGATTTGAAAGAGACTGAAAACGGTTTCAAGTATCATCACATTGAAACTAAAAATGGCACTGTGAATGCACCTGTTGATGATAAATCTGTTCTGGTTATTCTGAAATAAATACAAAGGGTGGAGATATCTCCGCCCTGTTTTTTATATGGTAAAATGACTATTAAAATAATTAAATACAAATACAAAAACTAAATATTTGATACTATTATAGAATATACCAGTCAAAAAAAAAATAAAAAAGAATTTGTAAAAACACTTGACTTTTGAGAAATAATGAGTATAATTATAATCACAAGGAACGAAACACACAAACACAATTTAACACAAAGGAGATTATAATTATGTCTAATGTCACTTCTATGTTTTCCGCTGATTCCGCTGTTTATCATGGTGTTGGTAACGTGGTAAAGGGAGCTAAGACTTCTGCCGAAGCTCTCAAGCTGGCCGGTCTGGACTGGACTGCCGATAAGCGTCTCATCTACGATGCAGAAGGTAATGAGATTCCCGACTACTTTGCTATCACTCGTAGCGATACTAAGTGTGCGCTTGGCATCGTCACCAAGAAGTATGTTCCGATTCAGAATAAGGATGCATTTGCATTCACCGATGAACTGCTTGGAAATGGCGTTACCTACGAAACCGCTGGTGCTATCAATGACGGTAAGCGTGTATGGATGCTTGCAAGGTTTGAGGAACACAATGATTACAAACTCGCAGGAGATGAATGCATTCCGTATCTGCTGTTCTCTAATAACTTTGATGGTAAAGGTTCTGCTCGTGTCTGTGTGACCGTTACCCGTGTTATCTGTGAGAACACTCTAAACTACGCTCTGAGCCATGCTAAGCGTAGCTGGGCAATCCGTCACATGGGAGACACTGCATTTAAGCTTGAGGAAGCAAGGCAGACTCTTAATCTGACTGGACGTTATCTTGCAAATATGCAGGAACAGGCAGATGTTATGACGCAGACTGTTATTAGTCCTAAGTTTATTTATGACATGGCAAACTATCTGTTCCCTGTAAACGATAAGATGACTGATTTGCAGAAACATCGGGCAGAAGATATGCAGGGGACTCTTGTGAATCTGTACAAGACAAAGGACGATATCAAGAAATTCCAGAATAATAAGTGGGGCGCATATCTGGCTATCACTGACCTTGCAAGCCATATCGCACCAGCACGCAACAGTGCGACGGCAAAAGAGTCTCGTATGTTGTCGCTGTTCGACGGCGGTAATGATATCGTAACGAAGGCACAGGAGTTTATGAGTGTAGCATAAACAATAAAAGGGAGTATAACAGAAATGCTGTATTCCCTTTTTATTTTGAATAAAAGATGATTATTTTAATAATTAAATATAGATATACAAAACTTTTTGAAGAATCTGGAAGCAAAAATTTATAGAAAATATTTTTGTAAAAGTGTTGACAATTTGATTAGAATATGATATATTATAGTTACGGAAAGCAAACACACATAAACACTTAGGAGGTAACTAATATGTCTACTCGTTCCCGAATCGGTTTTGTCAACGCTGGTGAATCTGTTGCAACTACCTGTTATGTGCATTGGGATGGAAGTTTGTCCTATGTGGGCAGTATGCTCAAGCTGTATTACACGAACCCCAACAAGGTTAAAGAGCTGGTTTCTAATGGTGATTTGTCATCTCTTAATAAGTTCATTGGCACAAAGCACGATTTTAACGCTTGCCCCACTGGTGAATGCAATTACTACAGCCGTGACCGTGGCGAGCAGAATTGTGGCCCTGTTGAGCTGGACACTAAAAAGTTTTGGGGAGACAGCTGGGAGGAGTTTAACTACCTGTTCAATATGGAAGATGGCAAGTGGTATTGGCGTTCTTACAACGCCGATGAATGGAACGAGCTAACATTTGAGGATTGCTGTATTACTGTTGAGGAACGTAAACAGGCATACAAAGAACTGAAAGAGTACGGACAGAATCAGTCGAAGAACATCGACAAGATGCTTGATGATTTTCTTCTTAAATTCTAAAATCAAATATGTCGGGACTAGGTGAAATATCCTAGTCCTTTTATTTTACAGGTATCAATAATTATTTTAATAGTTAATATATGTGTTGTTAAATCTTTCTCATGTTTAATATGAAATATATTAAAAATTATTTTCAAAAAACTATTGACAAGCCTTTATTCTGGTGGTATAATCATATCAGAAACAGAGATACAGGAGGATAAAACAATGACCAACGAATACCGACTTCTTTCCCGCATGGCTATGGATTGCAATTACTTCTTGGGTGCTGGAAACAGACACGAAAAATTCTTGTGGGCTGGTAACGTAAAAGACCATATCAAGACCATGAAAGATATTTGGAACAGTCTGAAAGTTAAACCTGAATGGCTGACCATGGAACAGATTGAAGCTTGGGAAAAGGAAATGGAGGGCTAAACATGAAACGCTACGCAACGGAAGCCTATTGGATTGCAAAAGAAGAGCGAGCAGAGCAGGAACGAAAAGAGCGTGAATACGAAATGACACAAGAAGATATTGACGATATTAAATATCGAGAAGCAAGAGAAAATGGGGAACTTGATTATATCTTTGGTTAAATTTAGGCGGTCGAAAGACCGCTTTTATTTTATGTTAAATTTAACTATTAAAATAATTATAAATGGCTTTGGGGTATATGCAATTCTGTTCATGTTACAAGTTAATTTTTTTTTTATGGTTATTTTTGAAAAACGCTTGACTTATTTTATGTGATATGGTATCATATACTTACAGGGAACACCTGAATAATACGAATTAAGAGAGGTATAAAATTATGATGAACGACATTATGGACGACCAGAAAGTTGAGTGCGTGGATGTTGACGGAAATGATACTGTAAAACTCTGGAAATTCTACACAGAAGATGAACGTAAAGCAATGGAAAATGGAATGTGGTATCTGTTGGCAGACTGTGAAATTGCAGATGTCCTTTGTGTGGTAATCTAATGAATCGGGGGAGTAGGCGAAAGCCGAAACCCTGTTTTTATTTTATCTATAATAATTATTTTAATAGTCAATATCGTCGATGTTTTAACCTATAAAGTTATAGGGTTTATATTATTCTGGTGGTATCTGTGGAACTGATTTTGTAGCTATGCAGCTATCAGCAAATATACGCTATAACGGCCCTGTAAACACCTGTAATAAGCGTTTTATAGTGTGGTAATATAGTTTGACGTTTAACCGCAAAAGCCCTGTAAATGGCTTTATTTTAGCGATTATAGCATGGTTTAATCATGCACAAAACAGCACAAAAAAATTAACAGATTCTTTGGTAAATTTGCATATTGAAAACAGTACTTGCAAGTGCTATACTAGCATCATCAGGAACGACCTGAACAGCAAACAAAGGAGTAAGTATTATGCGTATTGGAAAACCTGAAAGCAAAGATAATCTTAGATTTCAAGATATTAAAGTTGGTGAAACATTCCGTCCCAAAGAGTGTTGGACAGAAGAAGACGAAAAAGAAATCTTTATCAAGATTCGGGAAATTTGTGACAATTCTGGTGTATACGGTGGAACTACTTATAATGCTGTAAATCTAAGAAACGGTCAGCCTTATTCTTTTGACACAAGTATTGGTGTTAATTATATTGATTCCTATATTGAAGAGGTGAAATAATATGCGTATCTGGAAAGCTTGATAATCCATCCTATCGCTTCTCTTACTAACTCATGTGGGCTGTATGGCAAAAGCTGTGCAGCCTTATTTTTATATGATGATTTTAATTATTTTAATAGTAATCATGTCAATTCTATATCGTCGATTTACACAAAATATTATAGTAAACTTTGTACAATATGACTATTGACGAGATTCTGATTATATGGTATATTATAGACAATGAAACACACCTAATACAGGAGGATTTAACAATGAAAAACATCAAGGAACGATTTGAGGCACTGAAATCCATGAACACTATTATCCAGTCGATGAATGACGAAAACGCTTATTCTAACTGGATTTGGCTTATCCCGGACGGAGCTGACGACGATGAGCTGAGAGATATCGCAGAGAATGATGACGAGATTTTTAACGAGGCTTGTGAACTTTTTGCAAAGCTGATTCGGAAATATCTCAAATATGGTTTGTATATTGACCGCAAAGTTTACGGAGCAACGGATTAAAGCAAGAGGGTTTAACAATGAGGTTCGTGTGTGATGTATTTAACAAGGTTCAGGGTTTTTGTGACAGATATATGGTCGTTGCTCAAAACAGAAAAGAAGCACAAAAAGAGCTGATTGCACGTCTGGATAATGAGACAGACGAAACCAGTAAAGGATTTGATATCATCCGTATCACTGGTATTGTTGAATAAAGCAAAAGGGAATGTGGACGAGAGTTTGCATTCCCTAACTTTTTATACAAAATAACTACTATTAAAATATTTATGAGAAAAGTATTTAATAAAAATCACAATCAAAATTTTCTTAAAAATAATAAATATTTTAATAGTAACTATACAAAACCTTTACAAAATAATGTATATAAAACACAAAACTGGTAAAAGAAAAATAAAAATTTAACAAAGAAAATTTCAAAATAACTGTTGACAAATTGCTTGCGAAGTAGTATATTATATATAACAGGAGCACACCTGAAATAAAGAAATGAGGTAATATTATGAAAAATCTGAAAATCGTCGCCGCCGTCCTGCTGATGTCCCTGTGCGTTGCATTCCATGCAAACGCTGCTACCGTTGAACGTACTACAAACAAGGCTGGACACGTTATTGATTCGTTCTATATGATGTGCCGTGTAGTAGATGTGCAGAATGACGGTATCAAGTGTATCATTACCGTAGAGGATAACAGTGGCAATAACTGGGAATTTTTTGATAGCGAGGATTACTGGAAGAAAGGCGACAAAATGACGTGTGTGTTTGATTATTGCGAAACTTGCGAGACGTTAGAGCTGAATGGCGTTGTAGGTTAAATAAACAATATAATCTTTAGCCGGGATGAAAATTCCCGGCTTTTATTTTGACAAAATACAAATGATAATTATTCTTATATAAATACAAGATATTTACTATTAAAATAATTATAACAAATACAAAAAGGAAAATCTGGTATAAAAATTTTCTTGTTAAATTTGAAAATAGGACTTGACAAATGCAATTTTATCCTGTATAATGGGTACAATGAAACACGAAATACAAATTATTGGAGGTAACTATTATGTGGATTGTTGTGTATCTGGCTTCTATTGTGGGTATGGTTTTCGGTGGCACTTTGATTATTCTGGACTTTATGTATATTCGCTTCGGTTTCTCTTTTACAGTATTCGCAATCGGGCTTGTGATTGCTCTGGTATCTGCATACGTCAATACAAAGCTGACCGATTAAACAAAAACAAATTTATTTCCCTACTGGTAATAACTGGTAGGGGTTATTTTTATAAAAATATATAATTATTTTAATAGTTAATTTAACTAACAAGGAATATATAAACCTATAACCATACAGGGTTATTATAAATTTAACAGGGAAAATTTCTTGAAAATATTTTTAGAAAAGTATTAACAACCATGTTATGATTTGATATTATAATAATGCAATCAGGCGAATGCCTAAAACATATTGATAGCTGATTGAATCAGCAGAAAGAGGTACAATATGAAGAATGTTATTGATACCACCATCCGCCGAATGGATGATGCCCTTGCAATCGAGGGCAGAGACGAGTTTCAGGTGTACGACGAGGACACCGGAACTTATGAGTGGGATGAACGGCTGTTCTTGTTCAAACCCGTTGTCAAGCCCGTATCCGGCAAATCCCTTGCATGGATGCTCGCACATGGGGGCAGAGAGTGGCTGGAAAGCTATGGTTTCTCCCCCGCTGTTCTGGATGCTCCCACGTTCAACCCCAAGCGCAAGTATATTATTTGCGTTGATGCAGATGATTTCTATACTTTCCATCCGTACAAGGATTATCTGAGCTGGAAATACTAACCAGCATATAACCCCTGCTTTACAAGGCTGAAACTGTAAAAGGTTTCAGCCTTTTCTATTATTAAAAATCCTATACTAATATATATAATATACAATAATAATTATTATTAATATTATATAATATATTATCTGTTAAATTTTTATTATAAATATTATATATATTATAATTATATTATTTATAATATATAATACTAAAATACAAGACATATTCTGTTAAATTATTTTAGATAATAACATATCGAAAAGCCATATATAATATACAATACACTGCACATAGCGTATAAAGCCTCCGAGAAGCCCTGTAAACGCTTTTACATAATCAATAAACAAATTATCCTATTGAATACAAAAGCCCTGTAATAGCCCTTAAAATCGTTTTGAGAATAAGCAATATTGAATCTGGTAAAGTGCTCTGGAATTTGAGAAACTAATTTTTGAATGGTATATCTGATTTACAAGTATGATACAGATAAACAAAACAGGGATGATATACAAGAATTTTTCTGCTGTACTATAACGATACGCTGAGAGCTAAAATAAAGCCCTCTGAGACGTGTTTACAAGTGTAGCAAGCAAGTTATACTCTGAAAAGAAAAGCCCGTCAAAACGCCTGTTAGAAGCCTTATACAATAATGCAATACAAAACACGTTCTGAAAAATCTGCAATCAAAAAATCATATTGAATATACAAGTATACAATAGCGATATAAAGCAAAGAGTGCTAGTAGAAAAATTTCTAGCAGTTAGTCAAGCTAACTGAAAATACAAAAACAGAAATAATTATTTTAATAGTTAGAATAGCAAAGAAAATTTTGTATCGCGTCGGTGTGATACACAAGAAAACAGTTTGAAAAAATTTTCAGATTTTTTGCAATCGAAATTTTCAATGGGTGATTTTCCAAAAATAATTATTGAAATAGTTATTAGAAAAACAAAAACGAAAATTTGAATTATAAATACAAAAGCCCTGTACTTTTCAGTACAGGGCTTACAAAGGGATTCACAAGAGATTATTCAGCGCATTCTTTACAATCCCACATTTCAGAAAGCGCATCGTTAGCATCTGCAATGTTTTCCTCTGGTAGTCGAATGTTCAGGTAGTAACCGCCCTCACAACTGGACGGTTCGCACGTTCCACCGAAACGGCGAACAATGTTCATCACAGCATACTTTTCCTCGGCAGTCTCGGCAATGTAATTCAGCTTTTTCATAATAATCCTCTTTCTCCCGGCGTACACCGGGCTATCAATCTTGTTTCCCTGCTGGGATGGAATAGAGCCGCTTTTAGCGGTGCGACTCTTTAGGGTATCCGCTTTGGGGTTAGACCCCGTAGGCTTTCGTGCCATGATAGAGACCGCAACCAAGGAACTTTGCCCATGTGCTAGTGTCCACCGGTTCCCAGTTGGTAAACTCACCATCACGGTACATCCGCTGTTCACGGATTTGAACACCGGTTTCGGAAAGCGTCTTGCCCAGCTTGCCGATACCGGAACAGCTACCGGTGATGTAAATCACCATGGTTGCCGTCTTGTCGAACTGACCCTTGACATTCCGGCCCTGTTCGACGCTCCACACCTGGTTCTGCATAGCCCACTTGAGCGCACCCAGAGTGCTTTCTGCGTCGTCGCCCAACAAGAGGTGCAACTCAAGTCGGGGGGCGCTCTTGCGAACCTCTGCGGGAACGGGTTCGTGCTTGCAATCATCACCAACCAGCGTCTTGTGGCCGGTAGCACCCTTGCTTGCAGCGTAAACACACCGCACCACATCATGCTCACCCAGCGCCCGGTGGCAACACGGACACACGCTGTTAATGGTGCGGGCACTCAAACCCTTGCCCGCCCACAGGGAACCGATAGCCATATCCGCAACACGGATATCCATAAAAGAATGAACGTACTTCATAATAAAACCACCTTTCTTGTTGCATTGATTATACCACTTTTCAGCGGCACTGTCAATAACTTTTTTAATAGTTTTGAATCGTTATTCAGTTATTAAAGTCCTGTCTCCGGTTTACCCTGTCACTGTATCCCCTTGACACCATGGATTATATCACAACGGCCACGCCGTTTCAATCGGCAAAATGTACAAAGATTGCGATATGATTTTGTGCAAAATGTCAAACATTGTTGTTATCGCTGACTAACTATCGTGTCTGGAATGTATACGCGCTGAGACGGGCAGAAACGGCCCTAAAAATGGCTTTTGTGTTTTGCGGTATCTTTTACGACTTGAGCGCAAAATGCCGTTGTGTGGCTTTACAGTGCCGTTTCTGGAGATTGTATCACGTTTCGCGCCGTCGTTTCAAAATTCCAGAAATGGGGTATTGACAAAAAATTATCAATACAACGGAATTTACAAATTTTGGAGATAAAAACAACAAAATGTTGTTATAGCCCTTATTTTTTCATGACCCAAAAACTAACATTCGACACGCTACAATTCATCATCGACACCATAATCTCATAAAACAAAATGGCAACCACCGAGAAATGCTCAGTGGTTGCCATAATAAACCTAATTTAACAGATATTATTAATGTTTTTCTTTACAATCAATCATCTACGTCTACCCAAATTATTTTCCTCTCATTGTCTACAGTTGCATTTTTTGGAAAGCGTTCATCGTCTTCATCTTCAAAACGAATAGAATCATAGAAATAATCTCCATGAATTTCTATGTAATAATCTAGGATATTATTCTTTTTACAATATTTATAAAATTCTTGAACAGTCATAACTTATCCTCTAAGACGCTTAACACATCTATATTTCCTAATGTTATTATAAATATGAGTGTTTTCGTTGTTGTCAATAGGAGTAATCTCCCACTTATATTTAGTTTTTCTATCTAGCATATCAGGGTGTAGTTCTGCCCCAATTATAATATCCGCATCGTAGACAACGCCATCATCCATAGAAACAATTTTTTCAAGCTCTGGAACCCAGCACTGCCATATACCATGCTCGTCTCCTGCCACTGGTCTAGCTTTCATAGCAGTATTTTTAATAAGATAAATCAATATATCATAATAAGATTTATTAACTATCATTCTTCTAATTCCTCCTTAATACTCAATCACGACACCATTTTCTTTAGCTTCAACATAGTGACCACCTTCTTTAATGAATTTGTTTTTTACTTCGTCAGAAGAATGCTCCCAGAAGAAATCAATATATCTAGCTTGAACATCATTCATTTGGTATGCACCAGCTAGATTATTCTCAAGACAACGAATTTCTCCAATCAGCATTTCTTTTGTCATGCCTTTAAGGGTAGAATCGCTGCAAACAGGAAACGGATAGTTTTTATGTAAAGTCATCGTTATTCTTTCTCCTTCACGAAATAATGCCCGTAATCATAATGAAGCGGACTGCTAATTATATCATATTCTTTCTTCATATTATCACTAAATTCAAACAGAACTTTAGAGATTCTAAAAACATTATACCACCAAGTATTTATCTTCCCAATACCTCTAGGGCGATTAGCGATAATTCTACCAAGAATATATTGCTTCCATTCGTCTTCCAAAACATTATATTGGTCTAAAAATTGTTGTAAGATATCTTGATTTATATTACAGGCTCTAAACCTAATTGTTGCACTTTTATTTTTCAAAAACTCCATATTCAGTGATAACGTCTCCGTATGCGTGAAAATATTCTAAAGCAATACATCTAATACGATTTTCAACTTCTTTTAAAGAAATAAATTTTCTTGACACAATAATATATTCGTTATCATTATCTGGACATCCAAAACAAATGGAATAAACTCCATCAGGATTTTTAAAAGATGAACGATATTCGAGAAGAATCTTCTTATAGTTATATACAGATATGCTGTTGCAAATATCATATAAAATGCAATCTAAGTCTTCTTCTGAAATCCAATAATGATACTTGGGAGTATTTTTTATAAGAACCATATCAAAACCGCCTTTCTTATCTTTATTATAGCAAAAATAAAAGGCTATATCAATAGACATAGCCTAAATATTACCAATAAATTTCTGTTAAATTGTTAGACTTTAGAAATTCATTTGTTAAATTGAAATGGTTATTTCCAAAGAATCCTCTATAAGCTGATAGTGGACTAGGGTGTGCAGACTCCAAAATCAGATGCTTACGATTTGTAATCAACTTCTTTTTGCTTCTAGCGTAAGAACCCCAAAGAATAAACACTTTTGGACTATCGTTACAATTTAACATAGAAATTACATTGTCTGTTAAAATTTCCCAACCATGCCCAGCGTGGCTTCCCGGCTCATGCTCTCTTACAGTAAGAATAGAGTTTAATAGGAGAACACCCTGCCCTGCCCATCTTGTTAAATCGCAACTCCACTCCCCTTGAAGAGCATTTTCGTCTATGATTTCTTTATGAATATTTTTTAGAGATGGCGGCTCTTCCATTCCTTTATGTACAGAGAATGATAACCCCATCGCTTGACCGGGGCCATGATAGCAGTCTTGACCAAGAATAACAACTTTAACGTCTGGCAAATCTGTTAGTTTAAATGCGTTAAAAATATCATCCATTGGTGGGTAGACTGTATGAGTTGCATATTCCTGTTTCAGAAACTTTCTCAACTCTTCATAGTATGGCTGATTTTGCTCATTGTCAAAGAATAACTGCCAATCGTTACCAACATCAATCATCTCGACAAATTTCCTTTTTAAATTCAATATAATCATCAACAGCTAGACGGAATTGATTTTCAATATCATCTTCTGTCTCTGAATTATAATTAACCAAATCCTTTACGCCAAGAATCCACCCATAATATAGGTTGTCTTCTGTACTAAAGTGAACATATCCATCATATCCTTTATATTTAAGTATTTTTTGATTATTCCACATTGTACTCACCAAAATTCCACAATCCATTAATCTTTTCATCTAATTCGCAGATTTCTTCATTAAGCCTATCTTTTTCTTTTAAGCTATCTGTGTTTCTACGGACTTCATTTTTAGAATCTCGCAATTTATTCATAGTCGCGTACTGAGAAGTCATATCTTCTTCTTTTACGACATTTACATTGATTGACGCTCCGCAAAATGGGCAATGTGTAATTTTAGAATAGTAGCTCCATGTGTCGTCTTCATACGGAATCGGCTCGCTCCAAGAAACGGAAAAATGAGGAAGCTCCACGTCTGTTTCAGTCAAATAGCCGTCATCATCTACTATCGTATTACACTCCGTCCCAAATGAAATTACGGGACAATTTTTTAAGCGTTCACAGCAGTATTGAAATGGCAAATATTTATAGGAATATTCGTCATCTCCATAATTATCTTTAAAATGAGTCCTAACGACATCAATATTCATATATTCTCCTTATCGTTTTGTGTAATAATACTCATGGACTTGCCATCGGTTTCTAAACCCCAACTATCCCATCCGTCATATTTATTTCTCGCAAACAATTCGATTTTTTCTTGTGTAGGGAACATTTTAGTTATACCATCAATAACCTCCACAGGTTTTACGCTGTGTTCTCCGCGATGCACTTGAATGAATTGTCTCACATTCCTCGCACCTCTAGGCTGGGGAAATTTCCCTTTTTTGAATGCCAAAACAAACTCTGTCTGACTGAGCGTATATCTTCCGGGGTTATGAACCATCTTATCCCAGACAAACGCAACCGTTTTATATTCAAAACCCCACGCTTCTCCAAGTTCAATGGAATTTGCCATCTGCGGGCCTGTTGTCCACATAAAAAGTAAACAATTATTGTCTGATATGCTTTCTATGTTTAGCTCTTTCAACTGCTTCAACTTAATTGTTGGGTATTGGAAGGACGCAGAGCTAAGAAAAATATTTTTCTCAAACCCAACATTTTGGCTCTTTATCACACTCTTATCATATTGTGTTTTTCCACCATAATCCCAAGGAGGGTCGGCATAAATTACTTGATATTTTTTATTCGGTAGGTCTGGGTACATGGCATCCAATATATTAATTTTTGTCCTATCTTTATATTGCTTGCTATACAATGAATATGCCGTAATATCTTGCTCCATTATTATTCACCTTCGTTCTTATTTGGTAATTCTTTGGCGGTTTCTAAAAGGATTTTCCAAATATCTTCATAGATATTACGAATCAATTTGACAAGGAACCCATACTCCATAATAGTATTGTTTTTACCCTCAATATCAATACTTTTAAATGGTTTCCAGTATACAGAACTATTCAAATGTTTCGGACGAAGATATATTGCAAAATAATCACATTTTTCATTTAACTTAGAAAGGAAACATTCTGCATCCTTAACATCGCAGAAACAGATATAGCCGCCATCAAAATATGCTACGGCATCACCTTTACTATTGGGCTTCTTATACGGGTGTCCCTCACAACAGTTACCAGTATAATAACCCTTTTTGTTCAGGATTTCAATAACTTCTGCAATACGATAATCACAATCGAAGGTCATTATCTTGTCATAAATAGGAATACTTAATTTAACAAAATGTGAACTCCACAGATGCTCATAAGCCATTGGCCTAGTTCTCCTTAAATTTATTATGGTTCTTTACCATATTATTCCATTTTATCACAGCCATAAATCTTGATGGAAGACGTTCCGTCTTTGCACCACAATGATTACATACAGCCCAATAAACCTTATATTCTGGCGTTGTTCTTGGATACACCGTAATGCTCTCGATATGCGGAGTCCCATGGCAAATCGGACACTCTTTAAGTGCGACCATATTTATCCCTTTCCGTTGGCTTCTCCACCTTGCAAACGGTTAGCTTATTGAATCTCTGATTCCTAAATTCGATTTGACCATTCATTTCTTTTCCTTTTACTACGTCATGGCGAACAATCGCAATAAGAGACTGATTTGTGCTGTTTGTGTTAAATAGACGAACATGAAATACATCAGTTCCGTAGATATCCTTCCCGTTTGGAATACAAGAATATTTACGCATATTGAACATACGTTCGCACCACAGCTTTGAGCAATCAAAATAGATAGGCTCAAAATTACCGTTTTCTAGGTTTTCAAAAATACTAGGGTTAATATAAAAATGTTGCATAATTATGTATTATTGTTTCTCCTTACTTATCCTCTACAATTTCAATTCCAATAAAAGATGATTTTTATTATCAAAATTATTCGTTATATTGCATAATAATTTAACAGAATAATTGTCTATGTTTGTATAATATATACAAAATATCATGATTTGTCTTTTAGAATCGAATCAGAAATTACATACGGAAACGCCTCTTCTGTTGGAACTTCTACAATTCTGCGCCGAAGTGTTTCAGGAGAATGAAAGGCTGTGTACCCGATATTGGTATTACTTTTAGTGATAGGTATGCACTTTTGCCAGTCGTCTTCACATACGCCATATTCAAGATTGTTCAACGCAGATTGTTTTGTCTCAAATATGCCAACAAGCTGATTATCGTAGTAATCCCAGTTTTCATAAGAACTGCCATTATCCCAATCCTCAACCACAGCATACAGCGTCATAATGGATTGTCCTCCTTTGTTTTGAAGTATGCTTCTGCAAGTTTTGAAAATTTAACAGATAATTCATTGGTATCTTCTGTTAGATAGAAATGTTTATCTTCTTGGTCTAGTTTACGCATAATCCATTCTTGATTGGCAAGAATATGAGAGATTCCTTTACATATAAGTCCAAATTGTTTATTTGTCATAGCTTCCTCCATCTGCTAGATGCGGTGTTTCCCAGTTTCAACTTCTACAATACGTCTTGTAAACCTATTCATATCTTTATCATAAAAACGCTTTTTGTTTTAATGGTCTTTATTTTGAGCGGATGCTTTAAGTTCTTTGGGGTTCATTCCGTCTTGAGTATGTGCCTGCGCTTGTTCTTCCGTTTCGTATAAAGCAACAAATTCTCCGAAATAACTTTGGTTCTCCTCAAAACTTGTATTGATTACCCCGTTTTCGACTACCGTCCAGAGCTTCATTTTGTTCACCTCAATTTAACAGGAATATTTTACCTTGGCGTTGTCGGGTGATGCCTCGGCTTCTGTTAGTATTATAGCACAGTCAGAATGTTATGTCAAGCATAATTTAAAAGAAAATTTTCAGATTACTTTTAATATGATTATCTAGTAATTATTACTAGTATATTTATATATTATATTATTATATATCTAGTATTATATATAATATATTTATT